>OLOO01000580.1_pt1 | contig 32012 bp, 30 predicted proteins | sample 1672621 | NCBI WGS metagenome assembly OLOO01 (sample SAMEA3136706, study PRJEB25190) | human gut metagenome | biome: human gut; feature: human-associated habitat; material: faeces | place: Austria | collected 2013 | reverse complement strand
TGAGGCCCTCAGAAGACTCTTGATTGATGAAATTCAACAGATTTTTGAACCCTTTAGTATTAAGGTCCATCAGGATCAAGCTTATAAACTTTATCAATTGAGTCAATTAGCCTTGCTAGATAGCTACACTTTTGAGACAGAAGTGGAAGAAATTACAGGTTATATTTCACCGAAAAATAAATGGAAATTGGAAGAATTTTATGACTGATTATATGGATTTAGCTTTAAAATATGGTGGTTTTACAAGTTTAGATAAGGTCTATTTGGAAAATACCTTGTCAGACCTTTCGGACAGTCAAAAATTGGCTTTCATTACGCCACCACCAAGCGTGATTAATGCTTATTTTGCAGAGATTTACCAAAAACAATCTCCTGAAGCAGCGACGGATTACTACTTGGACCTTTCAAAAGAGTTGAACCTCTTTAACCCTGCACCATCTTTTGATGAGCGCAAGCCATTTATTCGCCTCAATTTGTCAGGAAAATCCTATGGATTTTGCTATGAAAATGCTGATGAGGTGGCTTTAGTCTTTGCCGAGCATTTAGAGGTTCCAACGGCCAGTATTTTGTTTGAGCTTGCTCAAGTTTTTCCTCAGTATAAGGTTTATCTTGAAGGCACTCAAATTAAGATGGCTAAGGTTGATTTTGACGAAGAAGTATTGGAAGAGTTAACACCTGAGACACAGTTACTTAGTCGTGTAACTAAGTTGAAGGGGAATGTCATTAAGTTGGCTAGCTTCAATCAAGATGAATTAGTGGAACTTTTGTCTCAATATAAAGGGCAAACTGTTTATTACGGCTTTGCTCAGCGTGAATGCCTGGCTTATATTGTCCAGAAATAAGAAGAACGATAGATAGAAAGTATAGGAAGTCATGGAATTACAATTTTTAGGGACGGGTGCCGGGCAGCCCTCCAAGGCCCGTAATGTGTCGAGTCTGGTTCTAAAGTTACTCGATGAAATCAATGAGGTCTGGATGTTTGACTGTGGAGAAGGTACCCAACGTCAGATTTTAGAAACAACAATCAAACCTCGTAAAGTTAAAAAAATCTTTATCACACACATGCATGGGGACCACATCTTTGGCCTACCTGGGTTCTTGGCTAGCCGTTCCTTCCAATCGAGTGAAGAACAAACTGACCTTGAAGTTTATGGTCCAGTTGGTATTAAACAATATGTCATGACCAGTCTTCGTACCTCTGGGACACGCCTCCCTTACCATGTGCATTTTAAGGAAATTGATGAGCATAAGCTTGGCTTGGTTATGGAAAATGACAAGTTCGCTGTTTATGCAGATAAGTTGGATCATACCATTTTTTGTATTGGTTACCGTGTGGTTCAAAAGGATCTTGAAGGAACCTTGGATGCTGAGGCCCTTAAAGCAGCAGGTGTGCCATTTGGTCCTCTTTTTGGTCAAATTAAGAATGGGCAAGATGTGGTCCTTGAAGATGGAACAAAAATCATTGCCAAGGACTTTATTTCCGCACCTAAGAAAGGTAAGGTTATCACTATCTTAGGTGACACTCGTAAGACGAATGCCAGTGTTCGTCTTGGATTGGGGGCAGATGTCTTGGTCCACGAGTCCACTTATGGTAAGGGTGACGAAAAAATTGCCAAGAGCCATGGTCACTCAACCAACATGCAAGCAGCACAGGTCGCTAAGGATGCGTCAGCTAAACGCCTTCTTCTAAATCACGTATCAGCACGTTTCTTAGGGCGTGATATCGGTAAGATGGCAGCAGATGCTAAAACAATTTTCGAAAACACCCACATCGTTCGTGACTTGGAAGAGGTAGAGATTTAATGGCTAAACAACGTATTATCGCTATTACTGGTGCCTCAGGAGGGCTTGCACAAGAAATTGTCAAGCAGCTCTCACCCAGTGATGGCATTATCCTCTTAGGAAGAGACAAGGATAAACTTGAGAAATGTTATCGCCATGTGGAAAATAAAACCTGCCTTGCCATTGACCTTAGAGACGACAATGCCATTAAAAAAATGGTCGATTATCTCTATCAACGATTTGGACGTATTGATGTCTTTATCAATAATGCTGGTTTCGGTGAATTCAAGTCTTATGATCATTACACTAGCCAAGAGGTACGTGATATGTTTGATATCAATACCTTTGCGACGATGACCTTTTCACGTCTGATGGCTGAGAAAATGGTGGAGCAAGGCCATGGCCATATCATCAATATCGCCAGTATGGCGGGAAAAATTGCGACAGCCAACTCAAGTGTCTATGCAGCGACAAAGTTTGCGGTAATTGGCTTCTCAGATGCCCTTCGTCTAGAGCTGGCTGATAAGGGAGTCTATGTAACAACAGTCAATCCTGGTCCAATTGAGACAAGCTTCTTTGATCAAGCTGATCCCTCTGGAGCCTATCTTGAGAGTGTTAAGAAGTTTGTCCTCAGTCCTAAATACGTTGCTAAAAAGATTGTCCGTATTCTGGGTAAAAACAAACGTGAAGTCAACCTACCACGACTCTTATCAGTTGCCCACAAAGGCTATACGCTATTTCCACGCATCTCGGACAAACTAGCTACCAATGTGTTTAACTACAAATAGGGGAATGCTAGATGGCAGTCAATATTCAAGTCTATTTAGAAACCATCCGGAAACCCGGAGGACAGGTATAATATGCCTTGCAGGACAACCGCTTCAAAGGCCAAGAAGGCTGGCGAGAGTCTATGCTTCAGATGGAGTTGGCAGTCTGACAGGAGTCCCCTTATCGGGATATCGCCTTCTTCCAGCACTATAGATTAAAAAGGAGTTAAGATGTTAAATTATAAAAAAGAGATTCCAGAGATGACAGACCTACTCGCACTGTACAGTTCAGTCGGCTGGACCAATTATACCAACAACCCAGCTATGCTAGAAGAAGCTGTCAAAGCTAGTCTCTGGCAGTTGGCAGTTTATGATGAGGAAGAGTTAGTAGCCTACATTCGCTTGGTAGGAGATGGACACTCTGTTCTTTTGGTGCAGGACCTCTTGGTGCGACCAGATCACCAGCGCCAAGGCATTGGCACGAAACTCTTAGAAGAGGCTTTAGCGACTTTCCCCAATGTCTATCAACGACTCCTTGTCACTGAACGTAGCGAGAAAAATCTAGCTTTTTACCAATCTCTGGGCTTTATCGAACTTTCAGAGCAAGCTTGTACAGGGATGATTTATAAATATTGATGTAAAGGATTTCCAAATAGGGAATCTTTTTCTTGTTTTTCCTAATATTACTTGAAAATGATAGTAGAATAGAGCTAGATAAAAAGAAGAGAAGAAAGGAATATTTGAGAAAACACAAGTCAAATAAGGAGCAATACCCAGTTTTTTATTTTGTCTAGAAAAGCAGGGCTTTATTGAAAATATAGCACGAGTTGAAGCACCTTCCGATGTTTTCCATTCTCTTTTTAGGAAACTTAGGCTTCTATCCACTATGATAAATTTTTTCATGTTATAATAGGTAGACTAGATGACAGGGAGAAAATATAAAAACATGATTACATCAACGTATGATTGGAAAATAAACACAAAAGAGCCAGATGCTGGCTTTTTTAAACTTGCCAAAGAACATGGACTGGCAGAAACAGCAGCCAAGATTGCTTATGAACGTGGCGTGACGACAGAAGAGGCTCTTGAAGACTTTCTTAAGGCTGATTTATCACACCTTCATGATCCATATCTTCTTCATGATATGGATAAGGCAGTTGCTAGAATTCGTCAAGCCATTGAAAATTATGAGCAAATCTTAGTCTATGGAGATTATGATGCGGATGGTATGACATCGGCATCGATTGTCAAGGAAGCCCTTGAAATGCTGGGCGCTGAGGCTCGAGTCTATTTGCCTAACCGTTTTACAGATGGTTATGGGCCAAACGAAAGTGTCTACAAGTACTTCATTGAGCAGGAAGGCATTTCACTCATTGTTACAGTGGATAATGGGGTTGCGGGAAATGAAGCTATTGCTTATGCGCAAGAGCAAGGTGTGGACGTTATCGTTACAGATCATCATAGCATGCCATCACAGCTTCCAGATGCCTACGCCATTGTCCATCCAGAGCATCCAGATGCCGATTATCCTTTTAAGTATTTGGCAGGATGTGGTGTAGCTTTCAAATTGGCAACTGCCCTCCTTGAAACTATTCCTACAGAGATGTTGGACTTGGTAGCCATTGGTACCATTGCTGATATGGTTAGCCTTACGGATGAAAATCGTATTATGGTCAAGGTAGGTCTGGAAATTCTCAAGACTACTGAGCGTATCGGGCTTCAAGAATTGCTCCGCATTTCAGATGTGGACCCTACAACGATTTCCGAAGAAACGGTAGGTTTCAAACTGGCTCCTCAACTCAATGCCTTGGGACGCTTAGATGATCCAAATCCAGCCATTGAATTGCTGACCGGATTTGACGATGAGGAAGCTCAAGCCATTGCTTTGGAAATCAATGCTAAAAATGAAGAACGTAAGGAAGTTGTTCAAAAAATCTTTGATGAAGCTATGACCATGGTAGACTTGGACAAACCAGTTCAGGTTTTGGCCAAGGAAGGTTGGCATCCTGGCGTTCTAGGTATTGTAGCGGGGCGCATCATGGAACAAATCAGCCAGACAGTAGTGGTTTTGAATATTGAAGATGGCTTGGCTAAGGGATCAGCCCGTAGTTTGGAATCTATCAATATCTTCCATGCCCTTGATGACCACCGAGATATCTTTACTGCATTTGGAGGACATGCTGGAGCGGCTGGGATGACTCTTCCGGAGGAAAATCTTGGTCAACTATCAGAAATCTTGTGTCATTATGTCTATGATAATGACATTGACACGACTGCCAAAAATACGCTTAATTTAGACGAGGAGCTCCAACTCAGCGAGCTTAGCTTGGATACCATTAAGAGCCTAGAAAAATTAGCACCTTTTGGTATGGATAATAAAAAGCCAGTCTTTTGGCTACATGATATTACCGTTACTCAAGCTAGGACAATGGGACAAAATGGAGCCCATCTTAAGTTTAAGGTGAAGCAAGGCAAGGATAGCTTTGACGTTGTCGCTTTTAATAAAGGTAATCTGCTTCAAGAATTTCAACAAGCTCAAGGTTTGGAATTGGCAGTGACCTTGTCTGTCAATGTTTGGAATGGTCAGACAACGCTACAGCTCATGCTAGAAGATGCACGTGTGGATGGTGTTCAATTATTTGATTTCCGCTCAAAAAATATGGCACTGCCTGAAGGCGTACCAACGGTAGAAGAAGCAGCAGACACAGAGCCTGCGGTTGTCCTCAACACCCTACCTGAATCAGCGACAGAATTAAAAGAGTGGTTTGAAGGTAAAGATTTCCAGGCTATCTATTTTAAAAATAGTATAAAGGAAGCCTATTATCTGACAGGTTATGGAACAAGAGAGCAATTTGCAAGGCTCTATAAAACCATTTACCAATTCCCAGAGTTCGATGTCCGTTATAAATTGGATGAACTCAGTCATTACCTTAAAATCGACAAGATTCTCCTGATTAAGATGATTCAAATCTTTGATGAATTGGATTTTGTGACTATTGATAATGGTGTTATGACAGTCAATAAAGAAGCTGAAAAACGTGAGATTGAGGACAGTCAGATTTTCCAAGATCTGAAACGACTCGTTAAGTTCCAAGAACTCATGGCTTTAGGAACGCCACAGGAAATTTATGATTGGCTGTATAAGTAGGGGAGTCTTAATCCAAAGGATTCGTCTCGAAATGAGGGTTAGCATTTTCTAAATTTACTATTTCATGCTATAATGGTATGTAAATATTTTTTTGGCGAAAAGCCTATAGGAAGAACAAATGAAATTAGAAGATTATATTGCATCTATTGAAAACTACCCTAAAGAAGGGGTTACTTTCCGTGATATTAGTCCTTTGATGGCTGATGGAAATGCTTATAGCTATGCTATCCGTGAAATCGTTCAGTATGCGACTGATAAGAAGATTGACATGATTGTTGGTCCTGAAGCGCGTGGTTTCATCGTTGGTTGTCCAGTTGCTTTTGAACTTGGTATTGGTTTTGCTCCAGTTCGTAAACCTGGTAAATTGCCACGTGAAGTGATTTCAGCCGATTACGAAAAAGAGTATGGTGTCGATACACTTTGTATGCATGCCGATGCAATCAAGCCAGGCCAACGTGTACTTATCGTTGATGACCTCTTGGCAACTGGTGGTACCGTTAAAGCTACAATTGAAATGATTGAGCGCCTAGGTGGTGTCGTTGCTGGTTGTGCCTTCTTGATTGAGCTTGATGGTCTTAATGGACGTGATGCTATCGAAGGTTACGATACTAAAGTATTGATGAACTTCCCAGGATAAATCTATCTATGAATTAACAAAAGGCCTTAGGGCCTTTTTAACTCTTTTAAAACAAAGGTGCCCTCTAAATATAGTTTAAAGCTATAGCTAACTAGAGAAAATATATATTTGATAACAATACCTCCCCGGTTTATAATATGAAGATAGAATAAATAAGGATGGAGATATTGTTATGCCTATAAAACTTGATAATAAGTTACCAGCTCTTGATGTATTGCGTTCGGAAAATGTCTTCATCATGGATGAGAACAGAGCTAGTAGCCAGGATATTCGACCAATGGAGGTCTTAATCCTTAACCTTATGCCTACTAAAGAAGTTACGGAAACTCAATTACTACGTCTTTTGGCCAATACGCCACTTCAAATTAACGTCGAGTTTCTTTATATGGCTAGTCATAAGTCAAAAAATACCCATGCCGAACATATGGAAACCTTTTATAAGACTTTTGATGAAATTAAGCATAAGTATTATGATGGTCTCATTGTAACAGGTGCACCTGTTGAGCAAATGCCATTTGAGGAAGTGGATTATTGGCAAGAATTAACACAGGTTTTTGATTGGTCTAAAAAGCATGTCTATTCAACCCTTCATCTGTGTTGGGGAGCTCAAGCAGGTCTCTATTATAAGCATGGAGTCGACAAGGTCCCATTGTCAGAGAAATTATCTGGAATCTATAAACAAACTGTTGACATGCCTGAAAACTTCCTTATGAATGGCTTTGATGATAGCTTTGTGTCACCACACTCTCGCTATACTGAGGTTACGCTCGAGGATATTAAAAACAAGACGGATTTAGATATTGTTGTGTCAGGACCAGAGGTTGGTTTATCTATTTTAGCAAGTAAGAATCTTCGTGAAGTATATAGTTTCGGTCATTTTGAATATGACCGTGATACTCTGGCCAGAGAATACCGAAGAGATTTGGATGCCGGAATCGATCCAGACGTACCGGCAAACTATTTCCCAGAGGATGATCCAAGTCAGGAGCCTAAACTTCGTTGGAATCTTGCGGCCTCTGCCTTCTTTAGCAATTGGATTAACTATGCGGTATATCAAGAAACACCTTATCGTTTAGAAGAGTTGGAAGACGATTTTTCATTCTACGGTTATTTGTAGTAGACAGTCTCAAAAGACTTATGTGAGCGCATAAAGACTTTTTGGGGTGTCTAGCTACTCTGAAAGGTAAATATGAGTTTTTTTGAACAGTATCGATCAGGTAATCTGGTCCTTCCTAATGCTTTATTTTTTCACTTTAAGGATATTTTCCCATCTGCGGATGACTTTCTAGTTTGGCAGTTTCTCTATCTACAAACGACAACTCAGATTGGAGAAGTGGCTTCTAGTCAGATAGCGCAAGCAACTGGAAAGACACCAACTGAGGTTAATAAAAGTATTACGACATTGACTGAGGCTGGACTCCTTGATTTCACGACTATTAAGGTTAATAATGAAATTGAGATGGTTGTAGATGCTTCACCTGCCTTGGCAGTTTTGGATAAGTTAGTGAGCAATGAAAAGACAACGACCGGGCCTGTCGTTGGTCAGCCAACAAATACACAGCTCATCAAGCAATTAACAGATGAGTTAGAACAAGCTTTGGGAATCTTGAATCCTATGGTTATCGAAGATTTAAACAAGGAAATCCAAGAAGAACATACTGATCCCGAACTTATCCGTGAGGCTTTGAAAGAAGCAGTATTTAACCGCAAGACAAATTGGAATTACATCAAAGGGGTTCTGCGTAACTGGAAATTGAGTGGTATTACGACGAAAATTCAAGTTGAAGAGCGTCGTTTGGAGCATCAAGGTAAGAAGCACCATCACCAAGTTTCGGATGACTTCAAAACAGGTATGGATGCAGCCCGTCAATTATGGGGTGGCCAATAATGTTAGGAAGAAAACGTGTTAATGAGGCTCTAGCTCTCATGGGGGAGATGTTTCCCAATGCTCATGGAGAGTTGGAGTGGGAAACTCCTTTCCAACTATTAGTTGCTGTTATTTTATCAGCCCAGACAACAGATAAGGCTGTTAATAAGATTACACCAGGCTTGTGGGCGCGTTATCCAGAAATTGAGGATTTGGCTTCTGCTAATCTCGATGATGTTGAGATGTGTTTGCGAACAATCGGTCTTTATAAGAATAAGGCAAAGAACATCATCAAGACTGCTAGAGCTGTTTTAATGAATTTTGATGGACAGGTTCCGAAAACGCATAAGGGATTGAAAAGTCTACCTGGTGTGGGACGAAAAACAGCTAACGTAGTATTGGCTGAAGTCTATGGCATCCCTTCTATTGCTGTAGATACGCATGTCTCACGTGTATCTAAGAGGCTAAATATCGTGCCAGAGGATGCTAGTGTAGAGGAAATTGAAGCAGAACTGATGAAGAAAATCCCAAAGAGGGATTGGATTATCAGTCATCACCGTATGATTTTCTTTGGACGTTATCATTGCTTGGCTAAGAATCCTAAATGCCAGACATGTCCTCTTCAAAGTTATTGTAAGTATTATAAAGAAACAACCAAGAAATAAGCTGGAGAATGTGACTTTCTTCGGCTTTTTACAGCTGTAAGAATTTGTTACAAACTAGTAACTTGACAAAAGTCTCAGGCTTTAAGAAAATAGAAGAAACGATTTAGAAGCAGGAGCGATATAGTGAATGGCTGAATTCAGTAATGAAGAGTATCTGAGAGCCTTAGCTGATAATGGTGATAGAGAAGCAGCCAAAGAATATGAGCAAGCTTTGGATAATCGTATTTTTCAGTTGCAGATTTCATTGGCTCAAACGAGTGATCCGCAGGGTCGTAGGGAAGTGCAAAAACTCTTGGAACAAGAGGAAAAGAAAAAAAGGGACTACTTTCAAGAAAAAGAGGAAAAAGCTGTGAGCGAATTTAGACGTCGTAAAAATGAAACTACAAAGGGAAGAAAAGTTTCGAGTTTTGATAAACTCAAAGATCCTAAAATCATTAGATGGGTAATTGGAGTTGTTGCAGTACTTGCAGTGGTTATTCCTGTGGTTACCTTGATGTGGTATAGTAATAACCAAAAAGAGAGTGTAACAAATCCATGGAAAAATGGTCAGTTAGCTAAAAGTAAGGAAGCAGCTGCAGCATCATCTGATAATCAATCCTCTCAAGTTGATACCTCATCTTTGTCTGACCAACAGTTAGAAGACTGGGTTGTTTCTACCTATGCTAAAGAACAAGGTTCAACTGGAGAAAATTATAAAAATCTAGGTTGGAATGTTTATTCATGGACGGATGATGATGATAACCTAGTTTATGCTCAACTTTATGATGCCTATGGTAATGATGTTCTTCTTTTCCGTGTAGATAAGAAGGGACAACTCGAAGCCTATGGTGGTATTGATGGTTCAAGCGATTCTTGGGACGTCGTTTCAAAAAAATATACAACCGATTAATGAAACCATATAAAACACCTGACAATGGTGGTTGAGACTGTCTTTTGACAGTCTTTTTTGGTATAATTTTAAGTAATCGTGTATACAATTAAAAAGCCGACTGAGAAGATTTGGGGATGATAGTTCTGCAGAACTTTTTTAATGTCTTCAGGTTTTCAAGGATAGCTTAAATAAAGGAGAGTTGTCGTGTCAGACTATTTATCGGTCACATCCTTAACCAAATATTTGAAAATGAAATTTGACCGTGATCCTTATCTAGAGAGGGTATATTTGACGGGGCAGGTTTCCAATTTTCGTCGACGTCCGAGTCACCAATATTTTTCACTTAAGGATGAAGGAGCTGTTATTCAGGCGACGATTTGGGCTGGGGTTTTCAAAAAGCTTGGTTTTGAACTCGAAGAAGGGATGAAGATCAATGTCGTTGGTCGGGTCCAGATTTATGAGCCTAGTGGTTCTTATTCCATTATTATCGAGAAGGCTGAGCCTGATGGTATTGGGGCTTTGGCCATCCAGTTTGAACAGCTTCGAAAAAAATTGACTGCAGAAGGCTACTTTGATGATCGTCATAAGCAAGCTCTGCCTAATTTTGTCAAAAAAATTGGGGTTGTCACTAGTCCTAGTGGTGCGGTTATTCGAGATATTATTACGACTGTTAGTCGTCGTTTTCCTGGGGTAGAAATCTTACTTTTCCCTACCAAGGTTCAAGGTGAAGGAGCTGCACAGGAAATTGCTGAAAATATTCAAAAAGCCAATCAAAGGGATGACCTAGATTTACTTATCGTTGGCCGTGGTGGAGGTTCTATTGAAGATCTCTGGGCTTTTAACGAGGAAATTGTAGTTCAGTCGATTTTTGAGAGTCGTCTACCTGTGATTTCAAGTGTTGGTCACGAAACAGATACGACTTTGGCTGACTTTGTTGCAGATCGTAGAGCTGCTACGCCTACAGCAGCGGCAGAACTTGCGACTCCGGTATCAAAGGCTGATACCTTGGTTTGGATTCGTGAAAGACAAAATAGAGCCTATCAAGCCTGTTTGAGACGTATACAATATAACCAGGAACGCTTGGCCAAATTGTCACAATCTGTTGTCTTTAGACAACCTGAACGCCTTTACGATGGTTATCTACAAAAGTTGGATCGACTAACAACAAGGCTTGAAACCTTTATGAGTCAAGATTTCGAGCGAAAACAAAAAGAAGCGGAACTTTTGAGACAACGATTACAAGGCTTAAATCTTCTGACTAGTGTTCAGAACTACCAAGACCGTCGAGAGTCTTTGCAACGTTTATTGGTGACTACAACCAAGAATACTATTAATGGTAAGCGTGTGAGATTAGAAAAGGCACAGGATGCCTTATTGTCTCTAGATACTAGCCGTATTGTTGCAAGGGGCTATGCCATTGTCAAGAAAGATGATAAACCTTTAACAAGTACTAAGAATATTACCGAAGGTGATCAATTAACCGTCCAAATGAGAGATGGAGAACTAGAAGTAGAGGTGAAAAATGTCAACTAAAAAAACATTTGAGGAAAATTTACAGGACTTAGAAGCTATCGTCACTAAGCTCGAAACAGGTGATGTTGCTCTTGAGGATGCTATTGCTGAGTTCCAAAAAGGTATGGCCTTGTCTAAAGATTTGCAGAAGACCTTGGAAGATGCTGAAAAAACACTAGTTAAGGTTATGCAAGCAGATGGTACAGAAACGGAAATGGATGCCTAATGAGCAAGCTAAATAAAATTGATGCGGCTATCCGTGATTACTACCAAAAAAAGAATCTTCCTGTATCAAGTGATTTAATCACTGCCATCCTTTATTCAGTTGATAGTGGAGGCAAGCGTATTCGTCCACTGATTTTCTTAGATTTACTTGAAGGATTTGGTTTAGAGCTTACTCCTAGTCATTTCGATGTCGCAGCAAGTCTTGAAATGATTCATACCGGAAGTCTTATTCACGATGATCTGCCGGCCATGGATGATGATGATTACCGTCGAGGACGTTTAACCAACCATAAGAAATTCGATGAAGCAACGGCAATCTTGGCTGGAGATTCTCTCTTTTTGGATCCCTTTGACCTCCTGGCACAAACAGAGCTATCAGCAGAAATTCGAGTTCAATTGATTCAAGCATTGTCTCATTCTTCAGGCACCTTCGGTATGGTAGGTGGTCAGATGCTGGATATGAAGGGTGAAGGTCAGGAACTTGATTTATCGCAACTGGCTAAGATTCATGAGCATAAGACAGGTAAGCTTTTAACCTTTCCTTTTGTGGCGGCTGGTATTGTTGCTCAAAAAGATCAACAGGTCTTGGAAAATCTTCAAGAAGCTGGTCGCCTAATTGGTCTTGCCTTTCAAGTACGTGATGATATTTTGGATGTGACTGCTGATTTCGAAGAACTTGGAAAGACACCTGGAAAAGATGTAGTAGCTGGAAAATCCACCTATCCTGCTTTGCTTGGTCTTGAAAAATCACATGCTATCCTCGAGGAATCACTTAATAAAGCGGAGGCTATTTTCCAAAATCTAGCTGAGACTCAAGGTTTCAAGAAAGACAGTATTATAGAAATCATAGAAAGGTTACGACTCCATGCCTAAGGAAAGAGTAGACGTCTTGGCTTATAAACAAGGCCTTTTTGAAACACGAGAACAAGCTAAACGTGGCGTTATGGCTGGTTTAGTTGTTAATGTTATCAATGGTGAGCGTTACGATAAACCCGGTGAAAAAATCGACGACGGTACAGAGTTGAAGCTTAAAGGAGAAAAACTCAAGTATGTGAGCCGTGGAGGACTCAAACTTGAAAAAGCTTTGGAAGTATTCAATCTGTCAGTTGAAGACATGACGACCATCGATATTGGAGCTTCAACAGGTGGATTTACCGATGTTATGCTTCAAAATGGGGCCAAACTGGTTTATGCTGTGGATGTCGGTACCAATCAGTTGGTTTGGAAATTGCGTCAAGATGAGCGTGTTCGTTCCATGGAGCAATATAATTTCCGTTATGCTGAACCTATTGATTTTACAGAAGGACTACCGTCTTTTGCATCAATCGATGTCAGTTTTATCTCGCTAAATTTGATTCTGCCGGCCTTGGCTAAGATATTGGTTGATGGAGGGCAAGTTGTTGCTCTTGTGAAACCACAATTTGAGGCGGGCCGTGAACAAATTGGGAAAAACGGGATTGTTCGTGAGAGCAGTGTCCATGAAAAAGTGTTAGAAACAGTGACAGCCTTTGCGCTTGACTATGGCTTTTCAGTTAAGGGACTGGACTTTTCACCTATCCAAGGTGGTCATGGTAACATTGAGTTTCTCGCACATTTGGAGAAGACAAATTCTCCTCAAAATGATGCTCAAACCTCTATTAAGGAAGTTGTAGCACAAGCACATAAGGAGTTTAAAAAGAATGAAGAAGAATGATCGTTTGGAGTTGATCCGAAAGATTGTCCAAGAAAATAAAATTACGACTCAGGGAGAATTGGTAAAATTACTCCAAAATGAGGGATTAAAGGCTACTCAAGCGACCGTATCGCGTGATATCAATGAAATTGGTATTACCAAGGTACCAACTGAAGACGGTTCATACATCTATGGGCTCTCAACTGCTCCTAGACGAGTAGGTGGAACCTCTGTTGCGACTCGTCGCTTGTTGCGTGTTGATCGTCAACATGCCTTTATGAATATCGTTGTTCAACCTGGGACTAGCCGTCTCATCAAGAAGATTCTTTTGGATGAGTACAAACATTTGATTTTTAGTGTCATTGCTGACGATGATACCCTCTTTTTAGTGGCTCAGTCAGAGTTAGCAGCCATCGAACTACAGGGGCAAATCATTAAGTGGGTTGAAGAATAGGAGGGCCTATGCTTCTCGAAATTACGATAAAGAATTTCGCAATTATTGAAGAGATTTCTCTAAACTTTGAGAATGGTATGACCGTCCTTACTGGTGAAACAGGTGCTGGTAAGTCCATTATTATAGATGCCATGAATCTTATGTTGGGCGCACGTGCTTCTAGCGAAGTCGTCCGTCATTCAGCATCTAAGGCTGAAATTCAGGGTTTCTTTTCAATCGAACAAAATCCTGCCTTGGTTAGTATCTTGGAAGATAATGGGATTCCTGTCGAGGATGAATTGATTATCCGTCGTGAAATCTTCCAAAATGGTAGAAGTGTTAGTCGCATCAATGGACAGATGGTCAATTTAACGACGCTTAAAGCCGTTGGGCACTTCTTGGTAGATATCCATGGACAACATGACCAGGAAGAGCTTATGAAGCCTGCTCTGCATATTACCATGCTTGATGCCTTTGGTGACAAGGAATTTTTCCAGACTAAGAAAGAGTACCAAGAGTATTTTGACCGCTATCGTGAGTTAAGAAAAGCCGTTCTTGAAAAGCAGAAAAATGAGCAGGAGCATAAGGCTCGAATTGAAATGCTAGCTTTTCAGATTGCAGAAATTGAAGCAGTCTCTCTAAAATCAGGAGAAGATTTGGCATTGATGAAGGAGCGAGACAAACTTCTTAATCATAAGCAGATTGCTGATACCTTAACCAATGCCTATGTCATGCTGGATAATGAAGATTTTTCAAGCCTTTCAAATGTTCGTTCGGCCATGAATGACCTCCAGTCTCTTGAAGAGTATGACTCTGATTACAAAGAACTCTCTGGAAATCTATCAGAAGCCTATTATGTTCTTGAAGATGTCACTAAGCAACTTGGTGACCTTTTGGATAATCTGGACTTTGATGCTGGGCGTTTGCAAGAGATTGAACACCGCTTAGATACGATTAATGCAATTACTCGTAAATATGGTGGAACTGTTGATGACGTCTTGGATTATCTGGAAAATTCAAGTAAAGAGTACAATCTTCTGACTGGCAATTCCAGTTCGTCAGATGCCATGGAACAAGAGCTTAAGCAACTTGAAAAAGATCTGCTAGCGTCTGCAGAGACACTACAAACGGCACGCCATCAAATAGCTAAGGCTCTTGAAGCTGAAATTAAGAACGAGTTATGCGACCTTTACATGGATAAGGCTGATTTTAAAGTTACCTTTACTAAAGGGAAATTTAACCGTGATGGCAATGAGCAGGTTGAGTTTTACATCTCAACCAATCCAGGTGAAGGCTTTAAACCGCTTGTTAAGGTTGCTTCAGGAGGAGAATTATCTCGACTCATGTTAGCGATTAAGTCAGCCTTTGCCCGCAAAGAAGACAAAACAAGTATCGTCTTTGATGAGGTTGATACTGGCGTTTCAGGTCGTGTTGCCCAAGCCATCGCTCAGAAAATTCATAAGATTGGGAGTCATGGTCAGGTTTTGGCCATCAGTCACCTTCCACAAGTTATTGCCATTGCTGATTATCAGTTCTTTATTTCTAAGGAAAGTGATAATGAGACGACTGTCTCTCGTGTTCGTCTCTTGACACCTGAGGAAAGGGTGCAAGAAATCGCTAAGATGTTAGCAGGTGATAATGTGACGGAGGCTGCCTTGAGCCAAGCAAGAGCCTTGTTAAAGGTGGAGGACTCTCTTTAGAAAAAGACTTGGGAAAAGTTTTCCAGTCATGCTATAATAGAATAAAAATTTGTGTTAAGCGAGAAAAATATGAGTAAAATCAGAATTGTAACCGATTCGTCAATTACGATTGAACCAGAATTGGTTGAAAAATATAATATCACTGTTGTTCCATTGTCGGTTATGGTGGACGGTGTCATCTATTCAGATAGTGATCTTCGAGAAGAAGGCCGTTTCTTGGATATGATGAAGCATAGTAAAGAGTTACCAAAGACAAGCCAACCACCAGTAGGTTTGTTTGCTGAGACATATGAAAAGCTTGTCAAAGAAGGTGCTGAACAGATTGTGGCTATCCACATCATGCATACACTCTCTGGGACATGTGAAGCCTCACGTCAAGGCGCTAGCCTTTCAGGAGCAGATGTAACCGTCATCGATTCAGGCTTTACGGATCAGTGCCTCAAGTTTCAGGTTGTTGAAGCAGCTAAACTAGCTGAAGCAGGAGCAAGTCTTGATGAGATTGTAGCACGTGTGGAAGAAGTAAAAAGCAAATCTGAACTTCATATCGGTGTGTCTACCCTTGAGAATCTTGTCAAAGGTGGTCGTATTGGACGTGTAACAGGTCTACTATCTTCATTGCTCAATATCCGTGTCATTATGGAGTTGAAAGACTATCAGTTAAATACCATTGCGAAGGGTCGTGGTGCTAAGACATTCACGAAATGGTTGGATTCTTATATTGATAGTATCAAGGACCGCAAAGTGGCAGAGATTGGTATTTCTTATGCAGGGACACCTGATTTTGCACATGAAATGGCTGAAAAACTTGAGGTTTTGGGTGCTCCAATTTCAATCCTTGAGACTGGTTCCATCATTCAAACGCACACTGGTGAAGGCGCCTTTGCCGTAATGGTTCGTTATGAATAAGTGGAAAGAATCAGAATTAGTTAGAAGCCTCCTAGGCTTCTTCTTGCTTTTTCTTTTATTTGTCGGTCTCTTCATTTTTGTAGTTCCTAGTACGCATCAGTCATCAAAAATTGCAGAAAAAATCAAATCTATAAAAAATGAAAAGGTCACCTATGTTGCTATCGGTGATTCCCTTACGCAAGGTGTAGGTGATAGTAGTAATCAAGGGGGCTTCGTTCCTGTCTTGTCTCAGGCCTTAGAGTCAGATTTTGACTGGCAAGTGACCTCTCGCAACTATGGTATCGCAGGGAATACGAGCAATCAAATTCTCAAGAGAATGCAAGAAAAAAAGGATATTCAAAGAGATCTCAAGAAGGCTAAAGTGATGACTCTGACAGTTGGTGGTAATGATGTGATCCATGTCATTAAGGACAATATCACTAATCTTAATGTAGACACCTTCACTAAGCCAGCTCAGGCCTATCAAAAGAGATTGGGACAGATTATTGAGCTAGCTCGTAAGGATAATAAAACATTGCCAATTTATATTGTTGGTATTTACAATCCTTTTTATCTTAATTTTCCAGAGATGACAGAAATGCAAACTATTGTAGATAATTGGAACCAATCTACTGAAGAAGTGTGCAAGAAGTACGATAATGTCTATTTTGTTCCTGTAAATGATTTGCTTTATAAGGGAATTGGCGGTAAGGGCGGTGTTACAAGCTCTGATGATTCGTCTCAATCTAGTAACTCTTCTCAAGATAGCCTGAATGATGCTCTTTTTGAGGATGATCATTTTCATCCAAATAATACAGGTTATCAAATTATGTCAGATGCCATTTTGAAACGTATTAACCAAACAAAGAAGGAGTGGTCAGGTGAGTAAGATATGGAAGTGGTTATTTTTAGGACTCTTGGCCTTAAATCTAGCCTTAGTTAGTGTTGTGGCCTATAGAATCATGACTCCGGTGGAGACGACGAGTTCTGTGTCCCTACCTAAGGGAGCAACTAAAATTGGTAAGTATAGTATGACTAGGGAGGAGCTTGACGCTGCTCTTACAGGATTTGCCAAAGATTATTCGACCGATAAGATGCGTTTCAAGGTCAAGGTTACCAATTCTAAAATTGTTTTCGAAAGTAGCTATAAGGTTTTAGGTCATCCTGTTCCTCTTTATGTCTACTTTACGCCGGTTGTTAGTGAATCAGGAGCAATTGTACTTCATGTTTCTGAGCTTTCAGCTGGAACCTTGAAACTGCCTGTTTCGGATGTCCTTAAGATGATTAAACGTTCAACCAACCTTCCTGATTACATCGCCATCGATAGTAAGAAGGGAAAGGTTACCCTAAATATTCAGTCTATGAAGAATGAGAAGGGGATAACAGCACGTGCTCAAAGCCTTGATTTGGTTAATGACCGTATCGAATTTGACATCTATAAGACAATAAATTAAAAAGCCTTTACTTTTTGCAAAAAAGCGATTAAATTAGCGTTTATTACTTGACCTCATAGGCCTTTTAGGATAAGATAATACTTGTTCAAGCGCTAAAAAAACTATTCGCTTAGAAATAAATTGGAGGATTGTTACAATGGCTAACAAACAAGATTTGATCGCTAAAGTTGCAGAAGCAACTGAGCTTACTAAAAAAGATTCAGCAGCAGCTGTAGATGCAGTTTTCGCTTCTATCGAAGAATTCCTTGCTGCAGGTGAAAAAGTACAATTGATCGGTTTCGGTAACTTTGAAGTACGCGAACGCGCTGCTCGTCAAGGTCGTAACCCACAAACTGGTGAAGCTATCTCAATCGCAGCTTCTAAAGTTCCTGCATTTAAAGCTGGTAAAGCTCTTAAAGACGCAGTTAAATAATGTAAAAACCCCTAAGTTTTTAGGGGTTTTGATTTATACGAAATAAGTTAAGGAAATCTATGAAAACCATAACAGTGGTATTGATTTTTCTTTTGGTTTTTACTGTTATTAAACTATCAGGTATTGTTGCTATTAGCAAACTGATGAAGCCAAGTGAAAAACAAATCGAAGAAGCTCGTCAGAAACGTCTTCAAGCTGAGAAAGAGGGCAAGGATCCTTTTGAAGACTGGGATGAACGTGACGATGATGGTCTTGTCTAATAAGAGAATCCTCATCAAATAATAAAAAAGTTTGGAAGACCTTCCAAACTTTTTTTGTAGACTAGTCAATGTAGTGAAGTTTTCCTCGGAAGTCTTCAAGAGTTTCGTAACCTTTTTCTTCCATGATTTCTTTAAGTTCTTTAGTAATACGGTCAAAAACAGCGACACCTTCTTTTTGAAGGGCAGTACCCACTTGTACCATACTTGCACCACAAAGGATGTGTTCAAAGGCATCACGACCAGATTTGACACCACCAGTACCAATAATTTGGATTTCAGGTTTCAGACGTTGGTAGAAAGCGTGAACGTTTGCCAAGGCAGTAGGTTTGATGTAGTCACCACCGATACCACCAAAACCATTCTTAGGTTTGATGACAACAGACTCATCTTCGATGTAAAGGCCGTTACCAATTGAATTTACACAGTTAACAAAGACAAGTGGAAATTGGTTGAACACTGCAGCAGCTTGGTCAAAGTGCACAATATCAAAGTATGGTGGTAATTTCACACCAAGAGGTTTTGTAAAGTAAGAGAAGACCTCAGTAAGGATCTCGGTTGTTGTTTCAAAATCGTAAGCGATTTGAGGTTTTCCTGGAACGTTAGGACATGAAAGGTTGAGTTCAACGAGCCCCTCGTAGTCACTTTCTTGAACTTTTTTAAGAATAGTGTGCGTTTCCTCAGGTGAGAGACCAACAAGTGAAAGAAAATGATTTTTTGTATTGGGTTGCTTTTGCAATTCAATGACATAGTCAAGGTAGTATTCAAAACCGTTATTTGGCAATCCCATTGAGTTGATTGACCCAAGAGGGACATTAACATAACGTGGTTCAGGATTACCAGGACGGGCCTCAAGTGTCCCTGTTTTTGTGACAAATGAGCCTGCGGCTGAAGCCTCAACCTCTGCCAATTCTTCCTTAGTCATACAATGAACACCCGCAGCATTCATAAGACAGTTAGAAAATGTAAACTGACCAACTTTTGTAGCAGTAGAAACCATAAGATCCTCCTTTAAAGATAACAATGTAAAATGTTACTAATTCATCTCATTTTAGCATGAATGAAGGCCTAAAACAAGGAAATAATGGATATGCAAAAGCATCTAAAGTGAATTTCTAATACCTTCGCTTTTGAGACTGAAGGATGTAATAGAATTTTACAGAATTTTTTGGATTATGCTAGCTTTTTCAAGGTTTTTTGGGTAGAATAGAGGGAGTAAATGGGTTTAACCCAAAATAAAAAGGAGACATAACTAATGGTAAAATTGGTTTTCGCTCGCCACGGTGAGTCTGAATGGAACAAAGCTAACCTTTTCACAGGTTGGGCTGACGTAGATCTTTCTGAAAAAGGTACTCAACAAGCTATCGACGCTGGTAAATTGATCAAAGAAGCTGGTATCGAATTTGATCAAGCATACACTTCAGTATTGAAACGTGCGATCAAAACAACTAACTTGGCTCTTGAAGCATCTGACCAACTTTGGGTTCCAGTTGAAAAATCATGGCGCTTGAACGAACGTCACTACGGTGGTTTGACTGGTAAAAACAAAGCAGAAGCTGCTGAACAATTTGGTGATGAGCAAGTTCACATCTGGCGTCGTTCATACGATGTATTGCCTCCAGCAATGGATCGTGATGATGAGCACTCAGCACACACTGACCGTCGTTACGCTTCACTTGATGACTCAGTAATTCCAGATGCTGAAAACTTGAAAGTTACTTTGGAACGTGCCCTTCCATTCTGGGAAGATAAAATCGCTCCAGCTCTTAAAGATGGTAAAAACGTATTCGTAGGTGCACACGGTAACTCAATCCGTGCCCTTGTTAAACACATCAAACAATTGTCAGACGACGAAATCATGGATGTTGAAATTCCAAACTTCCCACCATTGGTATTCGAATTTGACGAAAAATTGAACGTTGTTAACGAATACTATCTCGGAAAATAAGCTGAGATAAGTAGTTATCATTAACAATAAAAAAAGTTGACTTCGGTCAGCTTTTTTCTTTTACTGAAAATAAATGTAAATAGTGGTCAGAAAAGTCAGTCAATTCAGTAATTTTTCCTTGACTTTCAAGTTGGAAAGATGTATCATATTAACCAAGATACATCGAAAGGAAATGAGTCAAATGACATTCGCAACTACAACTGTTTTGCTATTGCGTAATGAGGGCTAGTGCAAAAGCATTAGTCCTGTTTGGCTTACCAAGCGGGAGGTAAAAACATCTCGCTTGGGTTTCCGAGTGAGATGTTTTTTTACTACTATCGTTTTTACTTTTAGAAAGAGGATTGTCTATGCGTAAAGTTGAATTTTTTGATACAAGTCTTCGTGATGGGGAACAAACACCTGGAGTTAACTTCTCAATCAAAGAAAAAGTTGCCATTGCTAAGCAACTTGAAAAATGGGGAATTTCTGTAATCGAAGCAGGTTTCCCTGCAGCTAGCCCAGATTCATTTGAGGCAGTAAAACAAATTGCAGAAGCTATGACAACAACTTCTGTTACTGGTTTGGCTCGTTCAGTAAAATCTGATATTGATGCTTGTTATGAAGCTTTGAAAGATGCTAAGTATCCACAAATTCATGTCTTTATCGCAACAAGTCCGATTCATCGTGAGTTTAAATTGAAGAAATCAAAAGAAGAAATTCTTGAAGCTGTAAAAGAACATGTGTCATATGCACGTTCAAAATTTGAAGTTGTTGAGTTTTCTCCTGAAGATGCTACTCGTACTGAGCTTGATTTCTTGACTGAAGTTGTTCAAACAGCAGTTGATGCTGGTGCCTCATATATTAATATTCCTGATACAGTTGGCTTTACGACTCCAGAAGAGTTTGCACGTATTTTTGATCACTTGACTGAAAATATTAAATCAGATCATAAAGTTGTCTTTGGTGTTCACTGCCACGATGACCTTGGTATGGCAACTGCAAATACTTTGACAGCAATTAAACATGGTGCTGGACGTGTTCAGGGAACAGTCAATGGTATTGGTGAGCGTGCGGGTAATGTTGCTCTTGAAGAAGTAGCTGTTGCTTTGAAAATTCGTGAAGACTTCTTCCAAGCAACAAGTGATATTGTTCTTAATGAAACAATGAATACTTCAGAGCTTGTTTCTCGCTTCTCTGGAATTCCTGTTCCTAAAAATAAAGCTGTTGTTGGTGGAAATGCCTTCTCTCATGAATCAGGTATCCACCAAGATGGTGTTCTTAAGAACCCACAAACTTATGAAATCTTCACACCAGAATTGGTAGGTGTGAAGAGTAACAGTCTTCCTCTTGGTAAATTGTCAGGACGTCATGCCTTTGTTGAAAAATTGAAAGAACTTGAGCTTGACTTTGTTGAAGAAGATATCAAACCACTCTTTGCCAAATTTAAAGTCTTGGCTGGGAAAAAACATGATATCACAGATGCAGACATTCGTGCACTTGTTGCTGGTACTAGTGTAGATAATCCAGAAGGTTTCCACTTCGAAGATCTTCGCTTGACTACTAATGCTGATGAAACAATCACTGCTACAGTAAGCTTGGCTAATGAAGACGGTGAATCTGTAGAATTTTTGGCCAATGGTCAAGGGTCAGTTGAAGCTATCTTCAATGCTATTGACAAATTCTTCAACCAAACAGTTCGCTTGACTTCTTATAATATTGACGCTGTAACTGATGGTATTGATGCGCAAGCGCGTGTACTTGTAACTGTTGAAAATGTAGATACAGATACTATTTTCAATGCATCTGGTTTGGACTTTGATGTCTTGAAAGCATCAGCAATTGCCTATATCAATGCTAATACATTGGTTCAAAAAGAAAATGCCGGTGAGATGGCACGTAAGGTTTCTTATCGTGACCTTCCATAAGCCAAAGAGGAGTTAAACATGACAAAGAAAATCGTAACACTTTCAGGTGATGGAATTGGACCTGAGATTATGGCAGCGGGTCTTGAAGTTCTTGAAAAAGTAGCTTCAAAAATTGGATTTGATTATGACATCGATGCCAAACCATTTGGTGGTGCTGGTATTGATGCTGAAGGTCATCCACTTCCTAAGTCAACTTTGGATGCTGCTAAATCAGCAGATGCTATCCTCTTGGCTGCAATTGGTGGACCAAAATATGACAATGCGCCAGTTCGTCCTGAACAAGGACTTTTGGCCATTCGTAAAGAGCTAAATCTCTTTGCTAATATCCGTCCTGTCCGCATCTTTGATGCTTTGAAACACTTGTCACCTCTTAAACCAGAGCGTATCGAGGGCGTAGATTTTGTCGTTGTTCGTGAGCTTACAGGTGGGATTTACTTTGGTGAGCATATTATCGAAGAAGATAAGGCTCGTGATATCAATGATTATTCAGCAGATGAGATTCGTCGTATCATGCGTCGTGCTTTCAAGATTGCCCAAGGTCGTGGCAAAAAGGTCACTAGCATTGATAAACAAAATGTTTTGGCAACTTCTAAATTGTGGCGTAAGATTGCTGATGAAGTTTCTTTGGAGTTTCCAGATGTAACTCTTGAACACCAACTCGTTGATAGTGCCGCAATGATTATGATTACCAACCCAGCTCGTTTTGATGTGGTTGTGACAGAAAATCTTTTTGGAGATATCTTGTCTGATGAATCAAGTGTCCTTCCAGGAACTTTAGGCGTTATGCCATCTGCCAGTCATTCTGAAAATGGTCCTAGTCTTTATGAACCTATCCATGGTTCAGCACCAGACATTGCCGGTCAAGGTATTGCCAACCCAATTTCAATGATTTTATCAGTAGCTATGATGTTGCGTGAAAGTTTCAATGAAACTGAAGGGGCTGAATTGATTGAAAATGCTGTTGATAAGACCTTGAACCAAGGCATCTTGACACGTGATTTGGGTGGTCAGGCTTCGACTGCTGAAATGACAGCAGCTATTATTAGCAATCTCTAAACTCATGACACTAAAACTAGTGTTACTCAGTGTTTTGTTGGTATGGAATCTCCTTGTTTTATGTGCTTATGGACTTGATAAAAGCAAGGCTATTCGACATAAGAGACGGATTTCTGAGAAGGCATTATTATTGCAGACTCTGATTTTCGGTGGTATTGGTGCTTTTCTAGGTGGAAAACTTTTTAGACATAAAATTAACAAATGGTATTTTAAGCTATGTTGGCTTATGGGAATTGTTATTGATGTCGTTATTTTATACCTTATTCTAACAAGACTTTCGGATTAGCTAATCCTTAGATTATATTTGGAGTATTTTATGAGCGGAAAATCAATTTTTGATAAACTTTGGGAACGCCACGTCGTTACTGGAAACGAGGGCGAACCACAATTGATGTATGTGGATCAGCATTATATTCACGAGGTTACAAGTCCACAGGCCTTTCAAGGACTTCGTGATGCTGGACGTAAAGTTCGTCGCCCAGATCTAACTTTTGGTACGACAGACCACAACGTTCCTACAGTTGATATTTTTAACATTCGTGACCTTATTTCTAAAAACCAAATTGATACTTTGGCGAAAAACGTCGAAGAATTTGGTATTGATGCGGCTACCCACGGTACTGCTCGTCAGGGGATTGTCCATATGGTTGGTCCTGAAACAGGTCGTAGTCAACCCGGAAAATTTGTAGTTTGTGGGGATAGTCATACGGCTACGCACGGTGCCTTTGGTGCCATTGCCTTTGGTATTGGTACATCTGAGGTGGAACATGTCTTTGCGACACAATGTTTGTGGCAAGTAAAACCTAAGAAAATGAAGGTTGAATTTGTTGGTAAACCACAGCCAGGTGTTTATTCAAAAGACTTTATTCTTGCACTTATTGCACGCTATGGCGTTGATGCTGGTGTAGGATACGCGGTTGAATATTGTGGTGAAGCTATTGATGCCCTTTCAATGGATGAACGCATGACTATCTGTAACATGTCTATTGAATTTGGTGCTAAGATGGGTCTTATGAATCCAGACCAAAAAACTTATGATTATGTTGAAGGGCGTCCATGCGCACCTAAGGGTGAGAAGTTTGAAGAAGCAGTAGCTGACTGGAAAACCTTGGTTTCAGATCCAGATGCTGAATATGATAAAGTAATCACTATTGATGTTTCAGAATTGGCACCTATGGTTACATGGGGAACTAACCCTGAAATGGGTGTTGAGTTTGATCAACCATTCCCAGAAATCAAAGACTTTAATGATGAACGTGCTTACGAGTATATGGATGTTAAGCCTGGCGAATATGCTAAAGATATCGATCTTGGCTATGTCTTTATTGGTTCTTGTACTAACGCACGTCTTAGCGACCTTGAGTTAGCTGCTAAATTCGTTAAAGGAAAACATATCGCACCAACATTGACAGCTATTGTTGTTCCAGGTTCACGTCCAGTTAAGAAAGAAGCTGAACGTCTTGGTTTGGATAAAATTTTCTTGGATGCAGGATTTGAATGGCGTGATCCAGGTTGCTCAATGTGTCTTGGTATGAACCCAGACCATGTTCCAGAAGGCGTTCACTGTGCATCTACAAGTAACCGTAACTTTGAGGGACGTCAAGGATATGGAGCTCGTACTCACCTTTGTAGTCCAGCAATGGCAGCAGCTGCGGCAATCGCTGGTAAATTTGTAGATGTACGCTATATGCCAGAAGTTCAAGCATAAGGGAGAAGATAATGGAAAAATTTACCGTCTATACAGGGAAATCAGTACCTTTGATGAATGATAACATCGATACGGACCAACTCATTCCCAAACAATTCTTGAAAGCTGTTGATAAAAAAGGCTTCGGTAAGAATTTGATGTTTGAATGGCGTTATCTTAATGATGACTACGAAGAAAATCCTGATTTCGTCTTCAATAAACCTGAGTATCGCGATGCGACTATTTTGGTTACTGGTGATAACTTTGGTTCAGGATCATCTCGTGAACACGCTGCGTGGGCATTGGAAGACTATGGTTTCCGCTGTGTTATCGCTGGATCATTTTCAGATATCCACTATAACAACGAATTGAAGAATGGTATGTTGCCAATCGTTCAACCCTTGGAAGTACGTCAAAAATTGGCTGCCCTTCCTGCGGGTGAAGAAATCACGATTGACCTTCCAAACCAAGTCATTAAATCTTCAGCTGGAGAGTTTCCATTTGATATTGATCATGAGTGGAAACGTAAATTGGTTGAAGGGCTTGACGATATTGGAATCACTCTTCAATATGAAGATTTGATTGCTGCCTATGAAAAACAACGCCCATCATATTGGCAATAAGGGACTAAGTTGTTTTTCTAAACTTTGATATTCAATCTTGCTATCAAAAGTAATGATGTGTTAGTAAAAAAATAATGATCACTTAAAAGAATGGGATAAGGACAATGTCTAAAATGTTGTTCTATCTCATTCTTTTTGTTTGAAACAGTTAATATGGTAGAGGCGTTTTTACTAGTAGCGTATGCTATAATAGAAAGATAGAAAGGAGGCCTTCATGTTTGCACAATTGGATACAAAATCCGTCTATAGTTTCATGGATAGTGTAGTAGATTTGAACAGCTACGTTGCGCGTGCCAAAGAGCTTGGCTATCAAGCCCTTGGTTTGATGGATCGTGACAATCTCTATGCTGCTTATCATTTTGCCCAGCTTGCAAGTAGAAACGGTTTACGTCCTTTGATTGGTATGGAAGCTAATCTATTTTACGAGGGAAGAAAAATTCCTTTTCGCCTGTTAGCTAAAAATAATCAGGGCTATAAAAATTTGATGAAGTTGGCAACAAAGCTTTCCTCAGGACAACGTGAACTTACAGCTTTTTCGGACTATCTGAATGCTATTGCCCTCATCCTTCCGAGTGAAGACTGGGAGTCAGGGATGACACTTGGTTCAGAGGTTTTCATTGGGGTAAGGCCAGAAGATGCTGGCAAAGAGTTTGATTATCCTGTAGTTCCCTTACATACAGTGCGTTACTTTGAGAATTCAGACCGCTCGACGATTCAGATGTTGCATGCCATCTCACAAAATGTTTCCTTGTCAGAGGCCTCTATTTGTCCTATGAATCAGCTACTTTTCTCGCCTCAAGAAATGGAAAGTGCCTATAGCGATATTCCAGAGGCTTTGAACAATTTGGAGCAACTTGTTTCAGACATTACTTATCAATTTGATACGGATTTGAAGCTTCCACGTTTTAATCGAGATATGCCTGCTGTTGACCAATTACGTCAATTAGCTCAATCTGGATTGGAGTCTAAAAAGTTAACATCACCAGTTTATCAGGAACGTTTAGACAAAGAATTGTCTATCATTCATCAGATGGGCTTTGATGATTATTTCTTGATTGTCTGGGACTTGTTACGCTTTGGGCGTAGCCGTGGTTATTATATGGGAATGGGACGTGGATCTGCTGCAGGAAGCTTGGTGGCCTATGTTCTTGACATTACTGGAATTGATCCCGTTAAAAATGACTTGCTTTTCGAGCGTTTCCTAAATGAAGAGCGTTATAGCATGCCTGATATTGATATCGACTTGCCTGATATCTATCGAAGCGAGTTTCTTCATTATGTTAGGGACCGTTATGGTAGTAAGCACTCTGCTCAGATTGTTACCTTTTCAACCTTTGGAGCCAAGCAGGCTATTCGAGATGTTTTTAAACGTTTTGGTGCTAAGGAATTTGAACTGTCCCAACTAAGTAAAAAGATTTCTTTTCGTGATAACTTGACCTCTGTCTATGAGAAGAATATGTCATTCAGACAGCTGATTAATCAGAGACAGGAATTTCAGAGGGCATTTGAAATTGCTAAGGCTATTGAAGGCCAGCCAAGACAAACCTCAATTCATGCTGCCGGTATAGTGATGAGTGATGATGACCTGACTAATCATATTCCTCTAAAAGCTGGTGAGGATATGATGGTTACTCAGTACGATGCCTCCGCAGTCGAGGCCAATGGCTTGCTTAAGATGGATTTCTTGGGCCTCCGTAATTTGACCTTTGTTCAAAAAATGAAGGAGAAGCTTGAAGAAGAGCAGGGCATCACTATTGATATCAAATCCATTGACTTGGAAGATCCACAGACCCTAGCACTTTTTGCCAGTGGTAAGACCAAGGGGATTTTTCAGTTTGAGCAGGCGGGTGCCATAAACCTCCTTAAACGAATTAAACCTGCTAAGTTCGAAGAAGTCGTAGCGACAACCTCTCTTAACCGTCCTGGAGCTAGCGATTATACAGATAATTTCATTGCTCGTAAATACGGTAAGGAAAAAGTAGATCTCATTGATCCAGTAGTTGCACCAATCCTTGAGCCTACTTATGGCATCATGCTCTATCAGGAGCAGGTTATGCAGATTGCCCAAGTATTTGCGGGCTTTACACTCGGAAAAGCCGATTTGCTTCGTCGAGCGATGTCTAAAAAAGATGCCAATGAAATGTCCAAGATGTCCGAAGAGTTCATGGAAGGAAGTCGTCAGTTAGGACGTGACCCACAGATTGCTGAACGCCTCTTTAGTATGATGGCTAAGTTTGCAGGTTATGGCTTTAATAGAAGTCATGCCTATGCCTACTCAGCTTTGGCCTTTCAGTTAGCCTATTTCAAAACGCACTACCCACAGATATTCTATGACGTCATGTTAAATTATTCGTCAAGTGATTACATTAAGGATGCAATTGAAAATGGCTTCTCTCTAGCTAGCCTCGATATTAATAGGATTCCCTATCTGGACAAGATTTCAGATGGCAAGATCGTATTAGGCCTTAAGACTATCAAAGGCTTGCCAAGAGATTTTGCCCTTTGGATTATTGAGGATCGCAAACAAAATGGCAAATACATTTCTATAGAAGACTTTTTAACACGTATTCCTAGTAAATATCAGAAAGTCGATATTTTGACACCTCTTATTCAAATTGGTTTGTTTGATATTTTTGAACCAAACCGTCAGAAAATCATTGGCAATTTAAACAACCTCTTTACTTTTGTCAATGAGTTAGGAAGTTTGTTTGCAGAGTCCTCTTATTCTTGGGTTGATTATGAAGACTATAGCCAGACGGATCGTTATAATTTAGAACAGGAGTTACTAGGAGTTGGGCTTAGTCCTCATCCTTTACACCTAGCTCAAAAAATGGCCTCTCGTCCCTATCAACCAATTTCTGATTTGACGGTTAATACTAAGGCGACGGTTTTGGTTCAGCTAGAGTCCGTTCGAATTATCAGAACTAAAAAAGGTGATCAGATGGCCTTTCTGAACGTCACTGATGGGATCAATAAACTTGATGTTACTCTATTCCCAGAAACTTATTTCTATCATAAGGATAAATTAAGTGAAGGTGGTCTCTTTTATCTTGATGGGCGGACCCAGGAGCGTGATGGACGCATTCAGTTAATTTTGTCCAACATGGAGGAAGCTAGTACGGAGCGTTTCTGGATTTTACTTGAGAATCATGATCAGGACTTAGACGTTTCTCAAATCTTAGCTAAGTATCCTGGAAACATCCCTGTCATTATTCGTTATCAAGGAAGTAAGGAAACCATCGTTAGTCAAAGATATAGAGTATCCAAGAACGAGGAACTTAATCAGGAATTAGCACCTTATGTGTTGAAAACGGTTTTACGATAAAAAAAACAATAAATCTTTTCAAATTTAAAGCCATTTAGAATTCTTTATGTTATAATGAAAATGTTAAATATATAAAAGGAGTATCAGGAATAATGAAACGTATTGCTGTTTTGACTAGTGGTGGAGATGCCCCTGGTATGAACGCTGCCGCTCGCGCAGTTGTTCTCAAAGCAATTTCTGAAGGAATTGAAGTATTCGGCATTAACCGTGGATACGCTGGTATGGTTGAAGGAGATATCTTCCAACTTGATGCCAAAGGCGTAGACAACATCCTCAGCCGTGGTGGTACTTTCCTTCAGTCTGCTCGCTATCCTGAGTTTGCCCAACTTGAGGGTCAACTTAAAGGTATTGAGCAACTTAAAAAACATGGAATCGAAGGTGTAGTAGTTATTGGTGGAGATGGTTCTTACCATGGTGCTATGCGTTTGACTGAACATGGTTTCCCAGCTGTTGGTCTTCCAGGAACTATCGATAACGATATCGTTGGTACAGACTATACAATTGGTTTTGATACTGCTGTTGCAACTGCAACAGAAGCTATCGATAAGATTCAAGACACTGCTTTCAGTCACGGACGTACTTTTGTCGTTGAAGTTATGGGACGTCACGCTGGTGATATCGCTCTTTGGGCTGGTATCGCTTCTGGTGCAGACCAAATTATCGTACCTGAAGAAGAGTACGACATCAACGAAGTTGTCCGTAAAGTTAAAGAAGGTTACGAATCAGGTGTTAAAACTCACCACGTAATCGTACTTGCTGAAGGTGTTATGGGTGCTGAAGAATTTGCAGCTAAAATGAAAGAAGCTGGAGATACTTCAGATCTTCGTGCAACAAACATTGGACACGTGGTTCGTGGTGGTTCACCAACTGCGCGTGACCGTGTTCTTGCTTCATGGATGGGTGCACATGCGGTTGACCTCCTTAAACAAGGTATTGGTGGTGTAGCTGTTGGTATCCACAATGAAGAGCTTGTTGAAAGCCCAATCCTTGGTACAGCAGAAGAAGGCGCTTTGTTCAGTCTTACTGAAGACGGTAAAATTATCGTTAACAATCCACACAAAGCTCGTCTTGACTTTGCAGACCTTAACCGTTCATTGTCTAACTTGAGCTAATCTCAGTTACTTAAATTATTGTTAATCCGTCGCTAAGGCGACAAAAAATATAAGGGAGTTTTTATTTATCATGAATAAACGTGTAAAAATCGTTGCAACACTTGGTCCTGCGGTTGAAATCCGTGGCGGCAAAAAATTTGGTGAAGATGGTTACTGGGGTGAAAAACTTGACCGTGAAGCATCTGCTAAAAACATTGCTCAATTGATCAAGGAAGGTGCCAACGTTTTCCGTTTCAACTTCTCACATGGTGACCACGCTGAACAAGGTGAACGTATGGATGTCGTTCGTATGGCAGAAGACCTTGCTGGTCAAAAAGTAGGTTTCCTTCTTGATACAAAAGGACCTGAAATGCGTACTGAATTGTTCGAAGGTGATGCTAAAGAGTATGCATACAAAACTGGTGAACAAATTCGTGTTGCTACTAAACAAGGTATCAAATCAACTCGCGACGTTATCGCTTTGAACGTTGCAGGTGCACTTGACGTTTTTGACGATGTAGAAGTTGGTAAACAAGTTCTTATCGATGATGGTAAACTTGGTCTTCGTGTTGTAGACAAAGATGCTGAAAAACGTGAATTCATCGTTGAAGTTGAAAATGATGGTATCATCGCTAAACAAAAAGGTGTAAACATCCCTTACACTAAAATTCCTTTCCCAGCACTTGCTGAACGTGATAACGCTGATATCCGTTTTGGTCTTGAACAAGGTCTTAACTTTATCGCTATCTCATTCGTACGTACTGCAAAAGACGTACAAGAAGTTCGTGCTATCTGTGAAGAAACTGGTAACGGTCATGTTCAATTGTTGGCTAAAATCGAAAACCAACAAGGTATCGATAACATCGATGAAATCATCGAAGCTGCTGACGGTATCATGATCGCTCGTGGTGACATGGGTATCGAAGTACCATTCGAAATGGTTCCAGTTTACCAAAAAATGATCATCACTAAAGTAAACGCTGCTGGTAAAGTTGTTGTTACAGCTACTAACATGCTTGAAACAATGACAGAAAAACCACGTGCAACTCGTTCTGAAGTATCTGACGTATTTAACGCAGTTATCGATGGTACAGATGCTACAATGCTTTCTGGTGAGTCTGCAAATGGTAAATACCCAGTTGAATCAGTTCGTACAATGGCTACAATTGATAAAAACGCTCAAACTCTTCTTAAAGAGTATGGTCGTCTTGATTCATCAACATTTGACCGTTCAACTAAGACTGAAGTAGTTGCGTCTGCAGTTAAAGATGCTACTAACTCAATGGATATCAAACTTGTTGTTGCTCTTACTGAATCAGGTAACACTGCTCGTTTGATTTCTAAATACCGTCCAGAAGCTGATATCTTGGCTGTAACATTCGATGAAATTACTCAAAAATCATTGATGCTTAACTGGGGTGTTATTCCAGTAGTTACTGAAAAACCAAGCTCAACTGATGATATGTTTGATGTTGCTGAAAAAGTTGCATTGGAATCAGGTCTTGTAGAATCTGGTGACAACATTGTTATCGTTGCTGGTGTTCCAGTAGGTACAGGTGGTACAAACACTATGCGTATCCGCACAGTAAAATAATTTAAGTAGTACTTAAATAGAAAGAAGGTCTTTGGATCTTCTTTTTTTGGCTCTATAATCGATTTAGTAGGTTAAACTATTGAAGAGATTATAGAGCTTTTTTCGTAGGTAGGTAAATCAATTGGATAATAATAACAAGAGAAGAATATCATATTTATTCCAAATGGTTTAAAGCAAGATGGCTGATTTGGTTTGTATTTTCAACAGATTTAGTTCTAAGTGTCATATGGCTTAGAAGGTATTAAGAGAAGAGGGAAATTATCTTTTCAAAGAAATTTTGCTTTTCTTGAAAACAACAGGATAAAAAATGTCGTTAAATAGGCTTCTAAACTATAGTTAAGATGGTTATAAGCTATAATTTTTAGAAGGACTGAGTTGATAACAAACCATTTTAATTTCAATAATGACTTACTAATTTAAAAGTTCTAATGAATTATTAATTTTGAAAATCGATTTTTGAAAAAAATAAAATCATAAGTTTCTTTTTACTGACAATT
>OLOO01000564.1_pt1 | contig 32665 bp, 30 predicted proteins | sample 1672621 | NCBI WGS metagenome assembly OLOO01 (sample SAMEA3136706, study PRJEB25190) | human gut metagenome | biome: human gut; feature: human-associated habitat; material: faeces | place: Austria | collected 2013 | reverse complement strand
CCGGAATTGGCTCCTTCGTATTCAATTTTCTTTTTCCCGGATTACCTTCCAGCTTCTTAATCGCTGTAGGCTTTGGCTTTCTTCCTGCCATCAGAATCCCCTCCTTCCATATTTTTTTGCATAATAAAAGGACCATGTATTCCTACACGATCCTCATTAATAATCATTGATGTTATAGTAATTTACTCAATGCAGACAATTTAGCTTTTATGCTAAACTCATACGTTTCAGACAATTTACGAATCCATTCGGTATCTTCATTTCGATAAGGATCTTTAATAAATCGTTTAATGAATTTCGTAACCTGACTTCTAAATGTCCAGTTAAGATTTGATGAATTATTAACAAGATCAAAATCTTTTACAGTCTGATTTTCATCAACGACTCCCCTCAAATACCTTAATATTAAGACATCCGCAAATGTAAATGGCATAATATCATCTTCAAATTGTAACAATGACATATAAGGGCCACCCTGCTTCGTGTCATCTGTAACAAGAGAGTATGCACCAAGGGTTTGCGCTAATGATATTGCATATACTTCGCCCAAATCACCTGAACCATACAAATTTCTGTTTTCATTGACATTATGTTCAAAAATTTTATATACCTGCAAATCTTTTAGCTTCTGATTTGTATAAATTTCTATCCTACCTGCGGCAATATCAGAATCGACCTTGGAGATTACATCCTGCCCATGATTTTCCAACTCGACATTACGAATCTGTTCATAAATAAACACTCCTTCATCAAAAAAATCAAACAAGATATTCTGAAGATTCGCCTTATAGAAATGGATAATAACATTTGTATCTAAAGAGGCTCTCAATCTTCCAAACCTCCTATCAAATCATCCAAGTCATCATCACCGTCATCGTCATCAAACGAAACAAGCTTGTCACTAATATCTTCAATACTAAGCTGATAACATGCAAGCACCTTTTCCAGCGTTTCTTTTGGCACTGCATTATGGTTATAATTGTAAATAACATAATCAATATACTCATGTGGTATATCAATCACATTACTTGGTTCATTCAACTTTGCATTGCCACCAACGCTTCGGAGCAAATTGCCAACCTTTTTCATGGTTCTCTCATTATCAAGACACAGCTTCTGTTTTAGGTCTATTATGCCTAAACTCTCCAATCTGTTTAATGCCATATCAAAGCTAACATTAAACTCTGACATTATACGAGCAATGTCCATTGCTGACAAACCTTTTTCCCCGAAATCTTGAATCCCGAGATCAATAAATCTGCCTACATCATCAGCCGGCATCAATAAACAGGCTGCAAAATAATTTGCTTCCTGCTCTTTTTTATCAGTACTTCTACCATTAATTGTTATACTATCGTCAATAAATGAACTTTCATCGTTTAAATGCAATATCACATGACCAATTTCATGTGCAAGTGTGAAGATTTCTCTGGATAATCTGCTACAGCTATTTGTAAAAATAATAATATCATTATCCTTCTTTACTGCGAAGCCTAAATCAGCATTGTCTCCGAGAGGATATCTTAATAGCTTATATCCAAGTCTCTCACACTCTTTGAACAGATCAATTATTCCATATCTGCTTATTTTACACTTCACCCTAAATGAATCCGCTTTTATTCGGATTTCTCGTTTCCTACTATCCTGCATGCAAACCCTCCTAAATCATATCCTTGTGCTGTAGCTTTGCACACATATGCTTATTCGCATAAAACAAATCAAGCATATCAAATATCTTTTTAGAAGATGCGCCTTCCTCTCCTGCTCTATATTCAACCACCGGAGACTCGTCAAGTACTCTTGTTATATCTCCCACAGTTACGCCTAGAACTTCAGCAACCTTAGAAAGGATATCCAAAGTAACACTATTGACTCCACTCTCAATTCTTGCATACTTCTGTCTGCTGACACCAATCTGATCAGCGACCTGCTCTTGAGTGAAATTTTTTGCACTTCTCAACGCCTTGATACGGCTACCTAACATTTCATTCATGATAATCCCTCCATTTCTGCTTACTAATATTTTATCACAAAAATGAGAAAAGTCAATCTGAAATGTTATGATTTTGTAACATCATATAATATCCTGTTATGTTTTCACATCAATAACAACCTTTTACTCATACCCCCATCTTCTATTTCGCGATTTTGCACAGAAGAGGAGGCGCCGGTCTTGGAGCTTAAGGCTTGTAGAGATTCAAATACCCCCTACCCTCGCTCCATCAGAACCGATATTCCTTGAATCTATCCTCGGTCATTGTCTTTACATTATGATGATGCTCACACAAAGGCTGCCAGTTCGACCTATCCCAGAACAGTTTCTGGTCTCCACGGTGTGGAATAATATGATCCACGACTGTAGCCATAGTAATATGACCTTCTTCATAACACTTCACACAGAATGGATTGCTCTCTAAGAACTTCCTTCTCTCTCGCTGCCATTTGGCACCATAACCACGCTCTGATGCATGGGCTCTGTCCTTTGTATGTAATGGCTTATGTTTCTCACAATACATCTGACCGTGCGGAATCAGTGCTGCACAGCCAGGATGTTTACAAGGAATATTACTTCTATATGGCAATGCATCCACCTCTTTCCCACTCGAAAACAATTTTTCTCGTTGTCGCGGTGCTCCTCAAATACTCGTGCAAGCACGGCATTTTCATCGCTACTCGCGCAAAAAGCCCCGGAAGTTTTTGGCTTCCAAGGCTCTTCTCTGTCGTACAATTTCTACACTATCATATTAACATATATGCTTATGCCATGTTGGGACAAAGTGTGCCAACCTTATTCCGGTACGACAAAATTATTTAATGCTGATGCATGAATACGATGTACTGTGCGATATGATACATTAAGCTCGTAGGAAATATCTTCCCAGCTCTCGTTTTTCAGATAACGATATTTCAAAAGAAGTCTTTCCTCTGGGTTCTCCATACTTTCAATCGCCGCATTAATTTCTGAACGAAGGTCTACCAATCTATTTATCTGTGCATCAATCCTCTGCTCATAATCCCATATCTTTTCAATGGTCTTAATAAATGGTGCTTCCAGATTTCTATTCGGATTGGTACCAATCTTTTCTCCATAAGAACATCCCTGAATCGTGCCTCTCATTTCACGAAGCTGTTCCAGCTCCTTCACTTCAACCTGTGTCTGCTTATCCAACAGATATGCCTGTTTCAAATACTCTTTAGCCGTCATAAGCCACCTCCGAAAAGTTATTTCCCTCGGATTTACTCTGATTGTCTTATTTCGTCCTGAAGCTTACGGATTAAGAATTCTCCAGCAACCGAAGTCAGCTGTTGATACCACGGACTTCTGAAAAACTTCTCAATCTGTAACGCTTCATCTATTGCCGCCTTGCTTTTTGGATTGCGCTTTACCTTTTTGAGTGCGGCTCTGTAATCAGCAACCGCACTAAGAATAATCGCATTCGCAAGTCTTTCATATGGGTCTTCAAATTGGTTCTTACCTGCCATGTGTTACCCTCGCTTTTACTGCAGCAATCAATCTATTCTGTGTCATATCCTTATTAGCTAAAGCCTTCATGACATCTTCATCTATCGTACCTGCAGTAATAATATGCTGAACCACAACCGTCTCCGCGGTCTGTCCCTGCCTCCATAATCTAGCTACAGTCTGCTGATATAATTCCAGGCTCCATGTAAGACCAAACCAAATCAGCATATTTCCACCTGATTGCAGATTCAAGCCATGACCGGCAGAAGCTGGATGTATTAACGCCACCTGCAGCTCCCCACGATTCCATTTTCTGATGCTTTCCTCAGAATCCAATTTTTCAAAAGGAATCTTTTTCTCCGTAAGTCCTCGCATAATCCTTGATAAATCATGTTTGAACCAGTAAGCCACCATAACAGGTCTGCCATTTGCCGCTTCAATCATATCCTCAAGGGCATCCAGCTTCTGATCGTGGATTACAATCTCATCGCCATCATCGGAATACACAGCGCCATTTGCCATCTGAAGAAGCTTCCCGGAAAGAGCCGCTGCATTTGCTGCTGTAATCTCTCCCTTTTTCAAAGGAATAAATAAATCCTCTTCCATGTCCGCATAAAGCTTCGCTTCCTCATCATTCATATAAACCGGATATTCATTACTGATAAGCTCCGGCATCTGTAAATGATCCAAGGCTTTCATAGAAATCGTGATATCGGAAATCTTCTCATAAATCTGTTCCTCAGCTCCATTTCTTAGCTTATAAGAATAAACAATCGGACCATTCATCCTGTCTGGCACAAAATAATTCACACGATACTGGCTGATAAATCTTCCAAGTCTTTCTCCCATATCCAGACATTTGAATTCTGCAAACAGATCCATCAGTCCATTGCTGGAAGGTGTACCAGTGAGCCCGATTACCCTTTTCACATTTGGCCGAACCTTCATAAATGCCTTAAAGCGTTTACAATTCCAATTCTTAAAGCTGGATAGCTCATCCAGAACTACCATATCCCAGAAAAAATTCACTCCACTTTGTTCAATCAACCACTGCAGATTTTCACGGTTAATAATGTAAATATCTGCATCCGCCTCCAAAGCCTTTTTCCGCTCTGCTGCTGAACCAAGAACAATGGAATATCTCAGGTGTTTCAGATGATTCCACTTATGAATCTCATCACTCCAGGTATTTCTTGCAACTCGAAGTGGCGCCACCACCAAAACCTTACTTACTTCAAAGCTATCATAAATAAGCTGTTCAATAGCTGTCAACGTAATACTGGTTTTACCAAGTCCCATCCCAAGTATCACAGCTGCTATCGGGTGTTCTAATATATAATTGATTGCAAACTGCTGATAATCATGCGGTTTGTATTCCATCAAGAATCCCTCCAATCTGTCCTGCATCATTCAGGACGAATACTTTATATCCAAGAGACCTTAGCTGTTCATGTCTGTGCTCCTGTAAAACTCTTGGCGTCTTTCCCGATGCCTTCACTTCCACCAACCCAAATTTCCCATCAGGTAATAAAACAAGTCGGTCGGGCCAGCCCGATGAACCGGAATTCCACTTCTCACACAAGCCACCACGCTTTTTAACCTCTCTCACTAATTTCTGTTCAATATATTTTTCACGCATCGCACGCCTCCATCATTCTTAACAGGTGTGCAGGTCGAGTACCTCGTTCCGTAAAACTCTCTTAAGCAGATATTTATTCAAATTCTTCCTAAAGGGACTTTTATGTACTGAGGTTAACGACCTACACAAAATGTCTTTTTCTTACTCCAAAAAATCCTGTCCTTCCTTAAGCTTCAATCCCACGACCTGCACTCCGGTATTCTTGCGAATACGGTTGTAGCCAGCCTTATCCATCGAAGAATAGAAGTCTGTCGTACTTCGGATATATTCACCGTTCTGCATGCAATGTGCTCGATAAGCCTGATACAGCTCACCCGACTTTTCTTTATATGACGGATCAATCTCACAGCATTCCTCCAGAAACTGCCCCAGCCAGTCATTGTCCTCGCGATATGCCTGGATAGCAGCCTCTACGACACCTGGAAGTGTTGTATGGAAATTCTTATCAATCGCTCTCTTCGCCCCTTCAATAATCCAGCTCATAATTGCAGGACCCGCATGCTCAAACAGATAATCCGCATAATTCTTGATGTCACTTTTACCTGTAATCTTTGCATTGAAGGGAATGACCACCAGCCTTCTCCAGATACCGTCATCATTGGCTCCTACCTTTGGAAGATGGTTGGTATAGAGAACCAATGTATGTGACGGTACAAAGGAAAACGGATCCTTATACTTCTTCTCTGCCTGAATCTCATCCGTAGAGCAAAGCTGCTTCACCACAGCGGTATTCAATCTCATACCTTCCTCCATTTCCGAAGAAATGATGAGACGTTTCCCCTTAAGCTCTGCCATCTCCGGCTTCACATTTCGCTTGCAATTCATGGTCAAGGCTTCCGCTGAAAGCTTTCCTGCATAATTTCCAAGTACTCTGAAAATGGTATTCCAGAAGGTACTCTTACCATTGGCACCGCCACCATAAGCAATAATCATGTGCTCTTGATAAACCTTACCGATTGCAGCCATGCCAACAGTCTCCTGCACATAATCAATCAGTTTCTGATCCTTGCAGAAGAAAAGATTCAAGGCATCCAGCCATATCTGTTTCCCATCCTCTCCCGGAGAACACGCAGTAATCTTTGTAATCAGATCCTCAGGATTATGCGGCAGTTCCCCTGCAAGCCCTTTTCGAAGGTCATAGGTTGCATAAGGTGTGTTAATCAGATTCTCGTTTTTATCCAAATCAGACACGGAAATAGCAATCATCGGCTTCGCCGTATTTGCCGCAGACACAATATATTTGTAATCACGTCTCTTCTGAACAAACTTCAGATAAGTCTGAGCACCCATCAGCATATAAACCAAAGGAATAAGCTTTCCATCTACCTCTTTTAAAAGCTCCTTCGGACCAGCCTGGATAGATTCCTTCGGTACACCTGCATCCTCCAACGCCTTCTCAACTCTTGCCACTTCATCCATAGCATCCTGAAGCTGCAGATCCAAGAATTCCTCAACAGCACCAATCGCCATCTGCTTATCCTCTCGCCAACACTCACCATCGAATCTTAAAAAGTCTGTAGCACTCGTATATTTGAGTTCATTTCCATACTCTCGAACTAATACCTTTGCCTGTCCGATATCCGAATAATCTTCAGGTTTCAATGAAGCACTTTCAAAATCTGCGTTATATTCATCAGGTGGCACATACCCTTCCTGATTCACAATACTTTTCTTGAAGAACTTCACTGCGCTGTTCCAGATAGTCTTAAGCTCCGACTCCGGTAGCGGCGGATCACATTTCTTTGCATGTTCTAAGAATGCTTCGTGTGCCTTTTCCGTAATTCCATAGCGTTTCAGCACACGCCCGGCAAAACGGCTCATAGTATTATTTCTGCTACCTTCCAGAATCTGCCCACCAGATGCGCTCTCTGAATTCTCAGGATCGAAATCTTCTTCCTCGGCAAGCTGACTCACATCAATTTCTTCATCAATAGTCATCCAACCATCATGTACCAGTACTTCTTCACAATCAGCACCGAAGATAAATCTTGCTGCATCTAATGCATTTCCATCAAAGAAGGGATACTCCTTCTGCAACGCCTTCTTCAGATTCCCATACACTTCTGCATCTGCAATCTCTGAAATAGGAAAATAGATGTGATATCTCGGTCTGGCTGACTTGCCCTCCTTTGGAAGCAGATGATGTCTACTGGAAGCAAGCATATATTCCATATCAGGGAATATTTCCTCCAGCTTCTCAACTGTAATCCACTCTGCTGGTTCCTCCGAATGATCATTATCAATATCCATAACAATCACGTCCGAACGAATGAAATTACCAATACCTCGATAATTTCCTTTGTACTCTGCGCAAACATGATCTGCCTTCACCGCCTCCCGAAGCTGCTCCGGCGTACTCACCGTCACCCGGTTCGGGTAGCTGCAGTTTGCGGCCTGGCCAATGCAGTTTGCTGTAAAAATCGTTACCTGCATATCTCAAACCTCGTTTCTATAAAGTAAGGAACAAAATCCTCCTAACTTCCTAAGCGGGTTTGACCTACACTTTTCCGGTCGTAGGACAAAATTTGCAAAAAAATAACAGCCAGAGCAGTATCTCTTCCTTATAAAAGCAAAAAACTCCCTGACTGTTTTCAAAACTTTTTCCAAAAAAATATGCTCCCAACCGGAAAAACAATTTCCAAATGCGCTTAGGAAGATAGAAAGGCACGAAAGCCATTCGGAAAGTGAGGTGCTGCAGATGCAGACAGAAACGATTGATAAAAGCCAGCAGGCTACACCGTCCATTGATGAAGAGCTTATTGACACTCTCATCGCAATCAGTGTTGTAGCCAAACGACTGGCAGCCAATCTAAGACAACAGAATACAGAAAATGGAGGAAAACAAGATGAGCAGAATGAGTGAATTATCTCAGGTGCTTGATGAAATGATTGCCTACGGTGAAGGAATGATCAAAGCCGCGAATGCACTCAAGGACATCTTCTCTTCTACAGAAGAAGCACCAACAAAAGCAGAAACCAAGTCAACCAAGAAAGCCGCAAAAGCTCCCGAACCGACTAAAACAGAGGAAGCACCTGAACCTTCTTATACAAAGGAAGATGTTCGTGCGGTACTCGCTTCCAAGTCCGCTGCCGGATATAAGAAGGAAGTCAAAGAGCTTCTTGAAAAATATGGTGCTCAGCAGTTAAAGCAGGTAAATCCTGCTGACTATGCAGCCATTCTTAAGGAAGCTGAGGTGATTGGAAATGCCTAAACACGCATACCTTTCCGCTTCTGCCAGTCACAGATGGTTAGCCTGCCCACCAAGTGCAAAGCTCTGTGCCAATATTACGGATCAAACATCCGAATATGCACAGCGGGGAACCGATTGTCATGAGCTGTGCGCCTATCTTGTGGAAAAAGCTCTTGGCAGAGTTGTCACTGATCCGACAGAAAACCTGACCTTCTACGATGCTGAAATGCAAAACTGCGCAGAGGAATACAGGAATTATGTTTTGGAACAAATCGAAGCAGCCAAGGAATTCTGTAAGGATCCACAGGTCATGATTGAGCAGAGACTGGACTTCTCCCGCTGGGTTGAAAATGGCTTTGGAACCGGTGACTGTGTCATCGTAGCAGATGAAGTTCTGCAGATTATCGATTACAAGCACGGTCTCGGTGTTCTCGTAAGTGCAGGCGATGAGGAACACGGTGGCAACAGTCAGATGATGTGCTACGCCTTAGGTGCCTTAGAAGCCTTCGGCGATATCTATGACATTAACCAGATCAAAATGACCATCTTCCAGCCAAGACGTGACAACGTCAGTACTTACACCATTTCCAAAGATGTGCTTCTGAAATGGGCTGACGAAGTTCTGGCACCTACCGCACAGCTTGCATATGTAGGCGAAGGCGAATTCAAATCCGGTGACCACTGTCAGTTCTGTAAGGTAAAAGCCACCTGCAGAAAGCGCGCCGAATACAATCTTGAGCTTGCAAAATATGACTTTGAAATGCCAGCTACCCTGGATGACATAGAAATCGCCGCTATCTTAGCAAAGGTAGATGAAATGATTTCCTGGGGAAATGACATCAAAGAATATGCCTTACAGCAGGCTCAGTCCGGTGTTCACTTCGATGGTTGGAAAATCGTAGAAGGAAGATCCAATAGAAAATTTACTGATGAATCCACTGTGGCATTCAGAGTAAAAGATGCGGGCTACGACCCGTATGAGAAGAAGCTTCTTGGCATCACTGCCATGAGCACATTGCTCGGAAAGAAGAAATTTGAAGAGCTTTTAGGTGAGCTTGTATATAAGCCACCTGGAAAACCTGCATTGGTACCGGAATCCGATAAGAGACCGGCAATGAATACAGCAATAGATGATTTTAGCGTATAAGTCCAGTCTCAATGCTTAAAACAGATTGGCTGCTCGCAGACATATCTGTTTAAGCATTAGAGACGACAACGGAAATGAGCAAGTAGCCTGATAAGGCGGATTGCGAATTTACGTAGGAATCATGAAAGTGCAAAGCACGAAATGATTCCGTGGACTTATACCATAAGACAAATAAAGGAGGGCCAATATTATGGCAAAGATTCAGAACCCTACAAAGGTAATCACAGGAGTAAATACACGTTGGAGCTATGCGAATGTATGGGATGCCAAGAGCATCAACGGAGGCGCACCGAAGTACAGTGTCTCCCTCATCATTCCCAAGTCCGACTCCGTGACCGTTAACAAGATTAAGGCAGCTATCGAAGCCGCTTATGAGGAAGGTCAGAGCAAGCTTAAAGGAAATGGCAAAACCGTTCCTGCACTCTCTATCCTTAAAACACCTCTTCGTGATGGTGATTTAGAGAAACCTGACGATCCGGCATATGCAAATGCATATTTCATCAATGCCAATAGTGCTTCCGCACCTGGTATCGTCGATGCAGACCGTCAGCCTATCCTTGAGAGGTCCGAAGTATATTCCGGTGTCTACGGCAGAGCTTCCATCAATCTCTACGCTTTTAACAGCAACGGCAACAAGGGAATTGCTTGCGGTCTCAATAATCTCCAGAAGCTTCGAGACGGTGAACCTCTTGGCGGCAAGTCCAGAGCTGAGGATGATTTCGCTTCTGATGAAGAAGACGATTTCCTTGAATAAATCAAACGTAACAACGACAACCAAGCAGGCGGTGGTAATACTGCTGCCGCCTGTGACAATCAAAGAAAGTAGGTAAAATATTATGACTATGGATTCTATTAATGAAATATTAGATGCTATTATCCGCGGATCCCTTTTAGGCTTTTTAGCTGGCTTCTGGTTAATGGGACTTGCTGCAATATGGAAGTGGTTCCTGGGTGTTGCAAAACGTTTCCTTCATTGGCTCTTTCCAAAAGCAAAATGGTTCCAGCCCAAAGAACAGACCCCAAAAGGAAACTAATATCAAGGCGGCAGTACTCCCCGGTGCTGCTGCCCTTTTTGTAAAGGAATGAGATTATGATAAAAGAAATGTCAATTGATTTAGAGACCTATAGCGATGTAGATATCTCCAAATGCGGAGCTTACAAGTACGCTGAGTCTGATAATTTTGAAATATTACTGTTCGGTGTATCCATAGATGGCGATGAAGTACAGGTATTCGATCTTGCCTGCGGCAATACTATTCCTGACGATATCCTTGCAGCCTTATCTGATGATACTGTTACAAAATGGGCTTTCAATGCCAATTTTGAAAGAATCTGTTTATCCCATTGGTTAAAAAAACATCACCCTGAACACTTCAAGGGCTATAGAATTCCCGAAGATCCTGCATCAAAATACCTAGATCCAGCCTCATGGAAGTGTACCATGATATGGTCTGCCTATATGGGCTTACCACTCTCGCTTGAAGGTGTCGGTGCAGTTCTTAAATTGCAGGATCAAAAAATGAAGGAAGGCAAAGACCTCATCAAATACTTCTGCTGCCCTTGCAAACCGACTAAAGTAAATGCTGGCAGGACCAGAAACCTTCCAGAGCATGCTCCCGATAAATGGGAAGCCTTCAAAGCCTACAATAAACGTGATGTAGATGTGGAAATGGCTATCAAGCAAAGATTATCAAAATTCCCGGTTCCTGACTTCGTCTGGGATGAATATCATCTCGACCAGGAAATCAATGACCGCGGAATTATGCTGGATATGGACGTAGTAAAAAATGCTATCGCATTTGATGAAAAGTCCAAGTCAGAGCTTATGATATCCATGCAAAATATCACGAACCTCGATAATCCAAACTCCGTAGTTCAGATGAAACAATGGCTCTCTGATCATGGTATTGAAGCAGAATCCCTTGGTAAGAAGGATGTGGCTGCTATGATAAAAAATACTGATGGTGATATAGCTACCGCATTGAAACTCAGACTCCAGCTTGCAAAATCCTCCGTAAAAAAATACCAGGCTATGCAAAATGCAGTATGTAAAGATGGTAGAGCTCACGGTATGTTTCAGTTCTACGGTGCAAACCGTTCAGGAAGATGGGCCGGACGATTGATTCAGTTACAGAACCTACCGCAAAATCATATGAATGACCTTGCTGATGCTCGTGAGCTTGTCCGTACCGGTGATTATGATACTTTGGAACTGCTTTACGATGATATCCCAGATACTTTAAGCCAGCTGATTCGTACCGCCTTTATTGCAAGACCGGGATACAAATTCGTGGTATCTGACTACTCTGCAATCGAAGCCAGAGTTCTGGCATACCTTGCAGGTGAAACCTGGCGTTCCAAGGTATTCGCTGAAGGTAAGGACATCTACTGTGCATCTGCCAGTCAAATGTTTGGAGTACCGGTCGAAAAGCACGGTATCAATTCACATCTCAGACAGAAGGGTAAAATCGCAGAGCTTGCCTTAGGATATGGCGGATCCGTCGGCGCTCTTATATCAATGGGAGCTTTGGATATGGGATTAACAGAGGATGAACTTCAGCCACTGGTTGATTCCTGGCGTGCATCCAATCCCAATATTACTACCTTCTGGTGGAATGTAGATCATGCCGTAAAGACTGCTATAAAAATAAAGGTTCCTACAGAGGTAAACGGAATCAAATTCCTCTGTCGAAGTGGGATACTCTTCATCAAGCTTCCTTCCGGTAGAACTCTTAGCTACGTCAAACCTCGTATCGGAGAAAATCGATTCGGCGGTGAATCCGTAACCTATGAAGGTATCAGCTCCACTAAAAAATGGGAACGAATCGAAAGCTACGGTCCGAAATTCGTAGAGAACATTGTGCAGGCAGTCTCCAGAGACCTTCTCTGTTTTGCTATGCGTAACCTCTCCCACGGCTTCATCTGTGGTCATGTCCATGATGAGCTTATCATCGAATGTAGCCAAGATGTTGATTACAAATCCATCTGCAATATCATGAGTAGGTCTCCAGACTGGATGCCCGATATTCTGATTAGAGGCGATGGGTACGAGACACCATTTTACAAAAAAGATTAAAAAGATAGCGGTCTCCGGTATTTGCCTGAGGCCGCTGCAATAACTAAGCTTTGATAGCCATATTACATAGCATGAATAACAGGGTTATATTGTCACTTTTATTTTGGCATAAAGTTCTGGAACCTGCTCTCGTAATCGCACTGAAAACGCGCAATAGGTCATTCCTTTTTCGACGCACTCCCTAAAGATTTTATAATAATCTTCAACCTCGGAATTTATTGTTATTTCCTTAACACAAGGATTCAGTGAAACCAGAACATAGCAAGCAAGATATCCCTCATCAAGCAATCGTGAAATTTCCTTTAGCTGCTTTATCGCTCTTTCAGAATACACCGTTGGAAAAACAGATTCCTTAGAAAATGACAATGTACTTTTTATCTCGATGAGTGTTTTTGTATCGTGTACATAAAGGTCCGTCTTATAACCTCCTACCTTGTATTCACGAGAAACCTTTTTTCTGGCTCCTAAAAACGAAAAATACCGTCTTTTAAGTTGTGCTTCGATTACACGATTAGCCTGTGCCAGATTAAGTAAAATAAAACTTTTCCGATATTTGACAGCATATACTGCAAAAGATGTTCTTGCATTTGGGGTTTCTATTGGCTTGAGTAAAACTGTTCTACCTGTCATATCAATAAAATTGCTGAGTCTGCAAGATGATGGAATGTAGCAGGTTTCGTCCTTTCCATCAATATTTACGCTACATAGGAACCGGTTCTTTATTTCCATTTGAAAGGTTCCATATATATAGTTCATAGATTTCTTGTCCGGCACCTGCTACACCTCCGTTCTTAAATTTTTCCGTGGATTACATCGTCTACAATTTTATCCAACTCCTCAATTTCTATCAGATAACCTTGGGCACGCTCGATAACATCGCCATTACGATAAATCATATCTCCGTGCTTCTGAAGGTACTGAGCATCTGGTTCTTCTATTATCATTCTTGAAGAGATTCCATCATTCACACGCAATGCCACACGCCCATTTAGCTGCGCCTTTGTTGTAGACGGAACAAGCTTGGCCTCTGGTCTCTGTGTACAAATAACAAGATGGATTCCTCTACTTCTTCCAGCCTGAGCAATTCGTTGCACAGGCTTATAAAATGCATTCTTTTCTTTTGTAGTTTCCAACTGGTCAGCCAAATCAGCAAACTCATCAATTACAACAACAATTGGTGCAAGTTTCTCGGTTACCTTTTTATTATACTCAATAATATTGGCAACTCGTGCCTCGGCGAGAAGTCTTCCTCTACGCTCTGACTCCTCGAAGATTACTTCCTTAATTACCTTTGTAGCTTCTGCTGCATCAGAAATAATTTTGCCTGAATACAGGTGAGGAAGACCTTCGAAGTGAATAAAGTCCTCTAATTTTGAAGAAGATAGAATTAATTGCATATCTTCTTTCTTAGGGTGGGTCATCAACATTGCTGCCAACATGGTGAATAAGAATACCGATTTACCAGAACCAGTGCTACCGCCAACGAGCATATGAGGCATTTGACTTAAATCCTCAATCAAATCCTTTCCGTTTGGTGTTCTGCCCAGCGGGAAGAACAGTTGCTCCGGTGATGTTACCGCAGGAATGGAACTAATGACATCCTTGAAGAGAACCTTCTCCCTCTGGAGCCTTGGAACGTCCAACAGCAATTCATCTGAGTTTGGAACCTGCTGAATAATAACGCCAGTTCGCTTCATTTCACGTCCGATATCCTCGAGATGGCTTACTAATCCTTGTAAGGCCTGACCACGTCCGAGCTTAAATTTGAGACGAATGACACTCGGTCCGACTACAGCAGACTTTGCCTCGCACTCACGAAGGCTAACATGATAATCCCCACAGGAGCGTTTGAAGTCTTTTACCAGTTGTTCAATTTCTTCAGTTGGAACGCCCTTCGATTCTCCTTTTTTCTCTGGAACCTCCACCTCAACTGGGTCTGTCTGTACTGCTACTACTTCGGCAACAGGTTCTTGTGGTTGTGCGGAATATTCAGCCTGCTGCTCCGCCACCGTAGAATAGGATGGATTTCCAAATTCATAGATGACTGTTCCTTCTTCATTTGATTCAGGAGTCTCATCTGAGTCATAATCCGCTTCAAGTGTTTCCTTTAGAACAGTGCCTTCTCCAAGCACCTTCTGCTGTATTTCCTTTGCGCTTAATAGTCTATATTCAATCAGACAATCTCTATATTCAATTGGGCCTTCATCTTCATCTGCATAGACGCACTGAACAACCTTACCCCCAGAAACCTCACTTAGCTTAATATGCATGAGTAACCCAGAAACTTGAATGTTGATGTTTCCGCTTGCTCCGTTTCCGAAAGCCTTTTTCAGAATGGCACACCACTTCTTCTGCCACTCAGAATCATGAACATTCCTAAAGCACTCGGACACAATCTGGTATTTAAGCACTTCTCGCCTTGCAGAAATAAACATATCAGAAGAGTTTTCATCAACAGAAAAAATCTCCTTAAGCATTCCCACAATTGATGCGATTTGGCCAGCCGCATGACCAGAAATTAATTGTCTTCCATCATCACTTTTTGTAATAGTGGCATCTGGTGATTCGTCTCTTGTTTTAACCTCTATTGGCTGAATTAACAAAGTATTGGTTTCCTCAATATATTTTAAACCGACAAGATCAGCTCGTTCATTTCCAAAACGACTGTCCTGAAGCCACAACCGAGCCTTGTCATCATCAAGTGAGGCTACCATTGAATCCTGATTATTTCTCGTGTACCACGATGCAGCAAAAAGCGTACCAATGAGGCCTTTTTTCTTGTTGTCTATAGCTTGTGTATCGGCGCCGAATTTAGGAATGCTGATGAGACCATTAGACGCAATATGTCCAAAATTTTTCAAAATGCCTATGAGCGTCTCTGGCTTCGGATACAGATTATAGGCACGAAGCATAGTTAAATACTGTGTAATAATTCTTGAGTCGCTGGAGGCCCATACATTTACCATGCGACGGTCATATTGCATTTCTCCAATCGGAATAGCACCGTGCGGGTCATAATTGTTTGTATCCCTATCAGCAGCAACAAGCCACTGAACCATGCCTTCCTGAATGGTAGAAACCACTGCAGTCATATCAGCGCTTCCATTATATGTTGTGCGCGGATTCATATTGTTACTAATAACATCAGCCGACTTCATCAACTTATGATAGTCTCCGATTAAACCAGAATCCATTTCAGACGAAGGGAAAATGCTTCCTCTATGCTGAATTTCATCAAAATCATAATCATAAGTAACAACAAGAGGGTTAATGTACAGATTTTTATTATTTGGCCCAAACTCAATTGCATATGCAGACTGGTCAAAATAGAATGCGACATGAACCGGCTTTTCTGAAAGGGCGGCCTTTACTTCACTTGCAGATTCTACATTACGAATACTAATAGCAATCTTATTCTGTCGTATAAATTCGCCAATTTCATAATCCTTACCAGAGTAATCCAACTTTGAAAGTTCGGTATTTCCATTCTGCTTTCTTGTCAAATAGACGTCATAAACCACTCTTTCGCAACCATTTTTGTCCATAAAGGACTTAATTGCACGAATATTCGCAATCAGGTCTGGAGCGTCGACAGAGCAAATTCTAATTTCATTTTTAGTGTAAGGAGCAAAACCAATCCATCGTGTCAGAATCTCTCCAATTGACTGAGTTCCATCATCACCCAAATATCTATTAGTCTTGTTCTCAAAGGTTGGCAGCATTTCGATGTTTCCGGAGCATGGTAAAACCTTGTCATCCGAAGTTTCAGTAACAATGCTGTTAGCTATAACAAAACTCAAAATTTGAGGAAGTTGGGTTAATACAGCAGTCAAAGCAGTCGCGTCATCTTCACTCAGTTGTGCTTTCTTTGAAGGTAGTGTTTTGAAAATCTCATAGTATCTCCACAAGAAAATTGGATGCAACGGAAGAAGGATAGCCTTCCATTCCTTTGGCGTTTTAACATACAATACGTCAAGAAGTAATAGCGCCCTTGCAATAAAACTGGTGCTACTTGGACTCATTTCGCGCATAGTGGGTTCGTTAATGCTGAATGCGTGATACAACTTTGCCCAAGTCTCAACATACCCAATAAGTGCTTGACGTGCTTCTTCATCAACTCCAAAGCTAAGAACAGGATAATACATTATCATATCCAAATTGCTAAGCAATTTGTCTCGAAGCGTCAACAGTTCCTCAATAATAGGAACAAACAACTCAGCAGTTTCAATATTCTTCGCCTTAAACTGAGCGTCAAACTGTGTGATAAAATCAAACAAAGACTGACTGCCATCGATTCCTCCATGAAAAGCCACCATAGATTCTGTGCCCACAGGATTGAACGGGCTGAAACTTTTAATATCTGCAGAGATTGCGTCCTTAAGAACGCTTTCTTCTGTTTCCATTAAACCGCCCCATGCAGTCTCGTTACATACAGTTCCAACAAGTTTTCTTAAATCTGACTGGTGATTTTCGATAACTATTGTCCTGTCATCAAAAACTCCACTGATAGTAGGGATACTATCATTATTCTCATCTGTTTCAGGGTTAAAATGCTTTTTTAGTTCCTCAAGCAATTCTTTGACAGCAGCGATGTCCTCTTCACCACCATTAACAATCGCATCAGAAATCAACTGCCCTAGTTCCTTTGGACGAATAGGTGCTGCTTCTGAGGTTACATCAGGTGTATCGGTTTCAGTTTCATCCGGAGCCTTGGGTGGATTCTTCTTCTTTTTCTTGGATTCGTTTGCCTTTGAAGCAGAAAACAACTCCTGTACTGTCGCAAAATCCAATTGTCTTAGAGTATCCCTATTTCCGTATTTATAAAGATTCTGAAGAAGGTTATATGCATTTTGCAGGCGAACTCTATCATCGCCTTTTGTTCTTGCTAATGAACGACTAAGCTTTTTACGAGAATCCTCGCTTAACTGTCCAATAGCAAAAATCAACTCACGATTTCGGGTCAAACGTTCATCCGGCTTGTATTTTGTTCCGAGAATATCAGCATCACACAGAAGGTTCAATCTCCACATATTATTTGGTATAGCTTCTGCTGCAGTCCCTTCATTTGTAACCGCCTGAACAAATTCCATAATTGCCTCAAAGGAATAATAATCAGAGGTCTGCTGCAGTGCACGCCAGAAATTCTGCGTAGGGGTATTATTTTCATTGGAAATCTGCTGTTCCAGAAGGTATTTAGAAACATCTTTTAACGAAACAACATCAAACTCAGCAAGCGAATGCAACTTATCCGTATCAGTTTTTACAAATACAACAATGTTTCCTGCATACTCAGGGACGCTTCTCCACAGAACAGCCTTCTCAATAGATGGAGTTAATGTGTAATCTGGTTCTTCAACCTCTGTAGAAATACCGTATCCAACTGCCGCTATATAAACATGCGATTTTCTTTGAGAAGACAATTCAACCGCTATTTCTGCAGGCTGAATATCGCTAATACCTTTAGCAAGAATTCCAACCTTGGACTCCGCCATTTTTTCTATTAACAGGCCTATAACAAGTCTTTGTTTATCTATCATCAATCCGAACCTCCTAACCGAATCTGAAGAATGCCGTCCGCCATTACCTCAGCAAAGTCCATAGATTCAAGTAATGCAGCGAAGGAAGTAAAATTTCGTTCGAGGGAATCCTCGTCAATCTGCAGGAGCATACCACTATTCTGGAGTTTCTCAAGTTCGTATGTACTACCTCCAACAATAATTCCAAAACGCTCCCATAAACGCTTTCTCATATAGCTTCCGCTGAGTATTTCGTCCGGACTTACAGTACTACGAAGTATCATCTCCAAAATATCCTGCGACAATACAAATCTTTTGTTGGGATGCATTTTATCTGGCGGATATAATACACCAGCAGAGGTTCCCAGAATTTTCAAGCAGTTGACCGGATGCGATGATGCTTCTAACGCCAGCATGTCGTACATGGTCTCGCCAAATACAAGTCTAACTGCATCATCTGTTGTACATGCACTTGCACGTTCCTTTGCCAATGCCCACAGGGTGTCAAGTTCAATTGAAGCCTTTTTCTTTTCGTCATATACTGGAGTTTCTGATTCCAACAGAATCTCTTTACTATAATCCTTTTCCTTCAGTTTCTGTGCATAGCCCCATGCGTAAAAACGATTGATAGACTTATGCATCTGCGTGTAAGCCATTTCTGATGCACGCGCTACGCTACTTTGGCTGGGAGACATACCTGAAAAGTCTAGCAGAATCGGTCTAATGTTTTCGCCGCAATAAAAAGCTTCAAGAAGCGCCATATAACGAATTAACTGGAAAATACAGAAGAAGTTAAAAAGACGCAATTGTGTTAATGTATTTGGATGCTGCTTGAGATTTTCCATCAGGCATAACCCACTTTCGTTAAGGCCATTTAGATACCACTTTACAGCATTATTAGGTGCCTTAAATGCTGGTAAATCCTCGTGTCTGTTCTTCTCAAACACCTGCATAGAACTTTCTAAAACAGGTTCAAAGAGAAGAGAAATGGGGTCATTTGCCTTATTGAGTAGTTCTTTAATGTATTCTGCTAATTCCGGACAATAAGAACGAATTAAACCGCCAATAAACTCTCCTGTATCCTCATAGATTGAGGGCCTTGTCAGGAAATATTTTGAGCCAGCAGTAAAGGATATCATATCATCCTTAAGTCCCTTTACTACATATACACCCTTATCTGCAGATAGCAATCTCTGCATAACATTTCGCATGGATTCAACAGAACTTTCAGAGATTCCGTCCTCAATTTTCTCATTTTCTGCAAGCACGGAATATATCGTTTCGAGTTCACTTCCAGCAGGTATATTTCCCTTTGCATCTGATACTAAAGCAAGCCTCTTTATCTGCATTGTAGTGTTAAAGCCGCCATAGATACATCTTTGAACTCCGCTAGCAACATGGACAGGCTTAATTGAACCACCATTAGGCGTAAATCCGACATATGTGCTATCTACTTCTTTTCTAAAAGAATGAAGATTTATTCGCTCACCCATGTTATACCTCCTTTGCTTGCTCGCCTTCGATAGCAGAATACTTGTTTTCTTCTCTATCAATAGCTACCGATATTTTCTTTTTGTTTTGTACATCCAACAAGGAAACCGTAACGGTATCGTCCTCATCTAAATCTTCAAAGGATTGAAGTTGCTCTACAAAGCGCCATACCTTTTTGACTAGGTCAGATTCCATAAAAAGAACAGGGACGCCACGTTCAGCCTCTGACAGGAGCATATACATATCAAAATCAATTTTCAGGAAGATATGTGCGGCATCCTTTTTTTCCAAACGGATGTAACTGGCTGTCATATCGATTCCACTTTTCATACTCTTCAAGAGAGTTGGTCTACCAATCTTCAAGTCGCTCTTTTTTATTGCCCCCATAGATATTAATACCTTTCTCGGCTCATTATCATATCGATGGCCTGTCCAAATCTGCAACTCCGAGTTAGACGCTTTTACAGCCCCAAAGAAAGTGTTGAGCTTACGAACCAGTTCCTTGATTATCTTACCATTGTCCTGTCCTAAGAATTCTTGGAAACGAGTAACATCATCATCCATGATTTTCAGCAGTTCTTCTCCGTTTTTGTTAAAGAAATAGAACTGTCTTTTTCTCAATTTAAACAACTCATAGTTATCATAAGCTATGGCTTCGGCAGGAACCTCGTACCCATCCACCCAACTATCATTAGGAATATCATTGAGCAGAATCCTCTCATCCCATGTAGGATGAGAAATAGCAACTGGGTCAATTGCATTGCGAATTGCATCAAACAGAGCACCCTTGCCAGAAAACACAAGATTAACCAAGTTATACTGATTGCTTCCGGTTGTACGGCTTATTGCCTTGCAACTTCTGTTTCCGAAAATCAAATAGGCGATAAGACTCTGCAGTTCACGCACAGTTGCATGATAGCCCTGCACAGATACTCTCTGCAAAATAACAAAAAGGCGATCTTGGAATAAGGTACTATTAAGCAGACTGCAATTTTTATGCACATCACAGCTTTCATTCAAAGGGCAAGCCGCACATTCGGTATAATGCGTATTATCTGTCATCTTCTCAATTGCATTTTTCAGTATATCTGCAGTGAGAACTTCCCTCTTACTCAAATCAAAAACGACCAAATTACTACTTTCGGTTACCTCATCATGAAAAACCACAGCGTGGCTCATCTGGAAATAAGCATCCTTGATGGGCTGAAAATCCGGATACTTTTGATATACCGAGTAAAGAACAGCTGCATTAATTGCAATAACAAAAGGTATATTACGTTCTCTTGCCGCTTTCCATTTCAAGTAAATATCATCATTAGAAAGCGTACTTGCGTCTAATTCGATGCAAATCGGCTTTCCGGTGCTCTCTAACTTATCCTTCAGCAATCGGATGACATGAGTCTTACCGTCACCCGGATTGCCAGTAAGCACTATATCCTTACCATTAAGTGCAGCGTCCATGATGGCAGTATCCAGTTTTGTTTCAAGATGAATTACCGACAGCAGTTCAGATGCTATATGGTCAGCATACGCACTGGAACCTCTATAAAAATCTCTTACAAACTGAAGACCTGTTTTAGTTTCATCGTTTGTAGGCATATGTGGCACCTCCTTAAGTTTGGAAAAGCTCCATTCTTCATCTTCACCTATCTGATTGCTTACAAGAAAACCTTGCTTGTCAAAATCACGGATTCTCTGGTAAATTGGCTCATAATTCAAGCGACTTTTCAGCCATCGATTACGCCAAAAATCAACAATTTTTTGAGTCCCGGCAACATAGTCTGTCATATCCGTATAATACTTCGGCTCTGAGTCTCTACCCAAAAGATAATCAAAGGTATTTTCTGCCAAGCACGCGCCGTATACGATTCTTGACATGGCATGCTTAGAAAAATCCTTTGAATCCTCATTGGTTGATTCAAGCAATTCACGAATCGACATTGTAAGGAGTCGCATTTTAGGACTGGCTCCTTCACCAAAAACATGGTTGATACGATTGAAGCCATCGCTTGTCGCTTCAGTAAGGCTCATCGTCGTTGCCTTACTTATATGCATCGTTCCGAAACCTATGGTCATTCCAATCTGCTTCCAAACAATATCAAAATCCGCATCAAAGATTTTTCCAGGTATTTTTAGTCGGTTGTACTGACTGGAGCCCACGTAATACAAGGACGTCGTACCAACATACACAAGGTCTGCTGGTCTGCAAACAGGTTCACCCTTCAGTCTACTTGCAATTTCACTTGCTTTGTCTGCATATCGTTCCTTATAGTCATGAACAACCTGTGGAGATAGAGCTAAAAGTGCGACAAGTTTCCCACCCAGAATCTCATTATACGGTGGAATCGCTCCACAAACATTCAATTCCATCAGACTGGAACCGATGTGCTTCGTCTTTTGCGCAACCAGAGCGCTTCGAATAGCAGAATTTCCCGTTTCACTCTTGCAAAAATCTATCCAGCTCTCATCAAAGTTTTCTGAGTTAAGTAGATCTCTGATTGCCTTTTTCGCACTTAACAAACGCGCAAGCTGTTCTGCGCGTTTTCTACGATAAAGAGCCTTTTCCGTATCAATAGAAATACTACCAAGTTCACTCTTTTCACCATCACCGATATCACTTTCCACCTCATTCCGTAAAAGTTGCTGACGGCTTTGCTCTGCATTAGATGCCTCATCCAATAAAAGCTGAATATCAGTATCTGTAGGATTTTCAACGACCATTTCAGTGCAGAGCTCCGAGTAATCGATTCCCGAAATCCCCTCCTCCAAGTACACAAGAAGTTGCTTGAATTCTTCCTTTGCACAATTGGTATCTAAGGTTATAATCCTGTCAATAAATGCCTTCTGATTCCAACCGATGTAGTCATCTCGACAGGTAATCTGTACTGCACAATTTTCAAGTGATGCTATCCCCATAACGGCATGCATTGGATGAGCAGCATCTCGAATTAAATACTGCATGGTTCTTCCCGGTGTCGTCTCAGCGGGCGTAGACCAAGTCAAACGACAATATCGCCATATTTCTGATATTTTCAGGCCTGTAAATTCATCTCTATCATTTTCTCTTACCAACTGCAGATAAGGCTGTATAGCATCCTCAACTTCTATCTCCCCAGCGTGTGCACGTTCCATTCTTTCTGCCAGTTCAGCACCATCAGTGATAAGTGTTGCAATGCTCTGTTTATTCGCCCCCGGATTTTCCATTCGGTTTATAAAATCAGTATAACCTATGAGTCTCTCGTGGCGGCTTTCGCTCATCCAACTTCGAAGCAGTGCCTTAACCTCTGGAGAGGTTGTATCATTCATATCGGCTCCGTTAAGTGTCGGTAATCTCATATATAAAACGCCATCTCTATAACATGCTTTCCATGAAGCACGAATTAAATCTCGAAACAGGAACCAAACAGCGCGGTACTTTTTGCGTTGTTCGATATTATACTGACACTCATTCTCGACCCACTCAATTTCTCGCTCAGCAACCCTCGCAATAGTAAGTGTGGGAGTTTTTTCAGTAATCTCGGACGCAGCGTTATAAAAACGAACCCTGAATTCGCCTTCTAACCTTGGGCGAAAGGGAATCTCTCTATTTATCATTTACCGCCACCTCCTTTTATAGTAGTCGTTGAGAAATCGAATTGATTCCCAATAAATGTATTCTCTTCATCTTGCGTAACGCCTCTAATCGTCATTCTTTACTTATATAAATTAAATATTTTCTTCCGATTCCTCATCTGGGATAAATTCCATAATATCGGAAACATTGCATTTCAGCTCATTGCAAATCCTAACCAATACGTCTGTTGTAACATTTTCATCGTTAGTAAGCTTTGCCAATGTTGACGAACTAATTTTAGCGTTTTTTCTCAGGTCTGATTTCTTCATTTTTTTGTCAATCAGCAATTTCCATAATTTATTGTAGCTCATCCTCATTTGATTCATTCTCCTCTTTATTCCATGACCTACCATAGAGTTCACAGCCATCCGTTGACAGTCTGATACGAGCATTTCGCTCTAATCTTTCTCTCGTTTCAGGTCGGCAATCCCCCTGCTTGTCATAGGCGATAAAGACCTGCTTATCGGTGATATCGTATATTCGGATTATGCCATCCTCGACATCCTTCTCTAAATTCTTAAACAAAAGAGAATCATGTGCCAAGGCAGGAAGTGCGGTGCAAAACAGCACCGCCAAATCATAGACAATCATGCCCTTAAAGTTTGAACCTGTACCAGTATCGTCCGGCGTTTCAAATTTGTAGCTGTCGTACTTATTAAAATGAATATGTGGTGGTTTCCTCGGCGTGCTGAACAAGGAATCATTTATCAACTTCATTTCATCATTAAGCTCATTTTCTATTTCACGAAGGATGTCCTCTATACTTCTTTTGAGGACTTCTTCAGCCTGAGTCTTCGCCGCTTGCAATTCCTTTAGCGTCAGATATGCTTGGTTCTGTGTTTTTAACGCATCTATTTCACTCTTGAGTGCGGAATGTCTGTCAAGGAACTCCTTTGACAGATTACCAACAAAACCAAGTTCTCTAATCTGCACTTTTACAGATTGCAATTGTTCCTGTAACACTGCTATCTCGGCCTCGATAGCAGTTTTTTCATCCGCAAACTGTGCATCTAATATTTTAGCAAGCTTTCGGTGATATCGTTCAACTTCATATAACTTTCGGATATTAACGCCTGGAAAGAACTCTTGTAACGCAACAAGGTCTGCCTCTGTTGGATATAATCCGTATTCCAAACTCATATTTACAAGACGAAGTTTCATCTCTTTCGCTTGTATTTCAGTCTCAATATTTAATCTTGTCGTTGTAAGAACTGCTTTCAGCTTGTTTTTCTCTATTTCCTCTTCCGAATGGCCCTTCTCAACTTCCTCCATGAGCATTCCCAATTGCATCTCTAAAGAACGTATTGTTGCAAGATTTTCCTCGTATTTTGCATTTCCGCCCACAAGATTTGAAATAAAATGATACTTTCGAGCATCTTTAAAGGCATCCAATTTCTTTTTGTGCTCTGTCACACTATTCTTAAACTCTTCAATTGTCTGATATTGATTGAACAATGTAAGTATGGAGGTTATTGACTTCTCCATGCTTTGTCCCGGAATACCCTGTAAAGGGTTGAGTTCATCCGTATTTTTCTTTCCGTAAACTCGGAAAAAGCTACTAAGTGCCGTTCGGAATGAAAGTCCCACAAAATCAAGACAGTATTGTTTTTTCAACCACTCAGTATATTCAGTCTTTGTATAGCTGTCTCCTGTAAATTGATAATCACTATCACACACAAAAATTGTATCAGCCTCTCCAGTGTTTCTGGAAAAAAAATACTTTTCCCCTTCAAATTCAAAGGCAAAGAATATAGTGTGATGGCCTTCTTTCTTTACTCCATCACTCTTAATATATGTATTCCCACCAAACACAAAATCAATTGCTAATAGGGTGGATGATTTTCCAATTGACATTGCGCCATCCTCTTTTCCGAGAATGACATTCAAGCCCTTCTTGAAGGTAATTGGCGGACGTTCTTTACCATGCTCCTTAAAAGCAGGGGACTTCATTTCTATAAGCATATGAACACCTCTCCTTCATCGTTTATCTCAGCAGTTCTTAACGCATACAAACAATCCATAACTGAAATAAAATCTGTAGGGTCATTAAGGATAGGTCTTACCTTCTTATATAAATCTATAACCGGAAGCGGACCACCTTTTAACTCTTTTAGCACAGCTGGAACTAAAGCCAGTGTACTATTTTTGTATGAATACAATTTATTAGGTAATTGCATCGAACACCTCACAACTCTGAATGAAGTACGAAACAACAATTTGGCAATAAATATCCTCCTGAAGGCTAATCTTATGGATTTTTTGCGCTATCTCATTGAATATTTCGACATTCGATTTCTTAGCTTTCTTCAATCTTTTGTAGATGGCATGCATCTGATCTTGTACTTCATCGTAGTCAATTTCGCCACGCTTGTCTGCATTCATCATAATCGTACGCAGTCTAACATAATAAGTCGTTACATATGTATTCACGGCAATGTACAACGCCATATTATCTGACGGATTGAGTTTCTGTTTTATTTCCTTTGGGTCAAGAGACGCATCTGCCAAGTCCTTCTCCTTAAGATTCTTCACCTTCGAAACAACGCCAACAATGCCTTTCTCTAGTGGCAGGTCATCTAATAGCTGTATGCTCTGCTGATGTCCTACAAGAATCTTTTTAACCCCAATTAATTCTTTGCAGACCTTTGCGTTTTCATCAATCGAATAGGTCGCATAGCAGCGAGGGCAAAGTGCCAGCAGGTTATCAATTGCTGGCGCTTTTTTCTTATCTATCAAACCAACATGATATAGATTTGTTGCTTTTCCATCTTTAGTAACAACCAACAATCGGCCACATCCCGGAAACGGACAAACATGATTCGCTTCATTTAGAATGATAGTCACCGTATTTACCTCGAAGTTCAAGTTCTAACTGCTGCAGTTTTTGTCTTTTCAACTCGGTCTGCTGTACTAATCCTGCCGCTTTTCTAATGATGTCAACAAATTCGTCTGACAACTTTGAAGCGACGGTTTCGGAATTAACCGTTGAATCTATTGGGCGATAGTCATCCGCCAACAGTTCTAATACTGCAACTGGTCTATTGTTTAGTGAATCTATAAAGATTTCCGGAGTAAGCCTGTAAACAATACTTTGCGCGAATTTTTGTGATAACCCTCTTTTCGCATAAGAACGCAATGTACTCTCTTTTGATAGCTTTGTGGAAGGGTCTTTAGGCGTACCCCATTCGTCTTCTGCTACATCGGTAATCATGGCTATCAAATTCTTAAAAAAATAAGGGACATCCGCTCCATCTGATATTCGATTTTTCATCATAGAAAAGAATTCCTTAAACTCCACTAACAATTCTCCCTTCAATAGATTTGTACCATGATGTACCACTCTGTACCATTCTACCCCCAAATCCAAGCATGCCGTTTTCTATAATAAGCATGACATTTGAGACAAGGTATCAACGACATAAAACGCCTAAATAGTATATCAAAACGATGTCCATTTGTCAAATCATTAGTTCGCGTTAAGGACTTTTTTCATTTTTGAAGGATTTCTTTCACGCGATACGGTCGCCATATACCAAATAAAAATACTATTTCACCTCAAACCAGGTCCAGAGCATGACACTAAACTACTCCATCACATTCAGTTGCCGGACGCGGTACTTCTTAGAACTGGATTGTGATGAACCCATTAACCGCATCAGGGGCTAAGAAGCCTGATTGCTTATTTTACGGAACGGAGACGTGCCATGAATAAGACAATCGATGCTTATCTGAATTTCATATCGAAGCCTTCGTTCCGCATTCAGCGGACACAGGAGGCCGCACGATATGGAAATCAATGTAAATGTACAGACAAGTACTGAAAATCATCAGTCAACCAACGACAACCACAACTACGACAACCGTCGCAGTTACAACAATCTCCCACTTCAGCCGGGAGAATGCCTCGTACCAATCCGCGTGGACTGGGAAATGGTGAAACACTTCAATATGTGCCAGGACAACCTTGAGACCTGGCATATCGGACCTAACAAGGTTCTGGTAGCATTTGCACCTGTAAAAATTGAGGACAAGCCCGCTGCCCTTAAGCAGTTCAATACTGATGTCAGAGCACACTTTGCATCTTTTAAATCAGATGATGTTCTCTCTCTTGACCAGTTTATGGACGAAGCCACATCAGAAGATGGCAAAGGCTTTGAACCTGCATCACCGGAAAATCTTGAAGAAACCGTTATGCTCCGTATGATTATTCAGGATCTCTTAAAAAAGATTCATGAAATCAATCCGAAGTATGGTCGTATTCTCGATCTTATCTGCGAGGATTACACCAAAGGACAGATTCTTGATGAATTAGGTCTTGGTAAATCCCAGGGATATGCTGACATCAAAGCAGCACAGACTCTGGCAAAGAAACTCTATTTCGGTGAATAAGCTTCCTCCTTAATTTGAAAACAGCGGTATCCTCACTTCGAAGATACCGCTGTCTTTTATGTTATACGCATTTTCTTACATTCAATTGGTAATCATCATGTTTCACGATACTCTTAATCGCCTGTCTCAGACTTCTTGCGTGTCCGTGCTGATGATACCCGTCCTTAAAACGATGCTTATGGAATATGACCAAAGCTTCCTCTGTAGGATATCCGGCACAGTGCAGGTACCAGTAATGACCGGTATTCCTGCTCTGTATCGTCACATCCTGACTATCCGCAATTATGATATTGAAGTAATCTCCATCAATCCTATCAAGGCTCTTCTGTTCGAACATTCGCAGCCTCCTTACTAAACCAGGCTTCCAATGCCTGTTCCACTATTGCATCCACCTGGTTCGGGTCCATTCCCTCAAAATATTTCTCCACAATTCTGGCAGGAACCTTATAGCATTTCTTTTTGATAGGCGCTATGCTTAAATATCGTTTTACCATCGCCTCTGTCAAAGCCCCGGAATGACTTCTAAGCTTCATGACCATTTCAATAGTGATTTTGATTTTCTTCTCTTTCATAATCTCATATACCATCATCTGCTCATTCTCCGGAAGGAAAGCCAGCTGTAATGCCACCTTCGTATAAAGGGCACCTCTATCTACCATATCTTTAAATGGCTTAACGAGGTCATTCAGCTTAAGTAATCTACCCACGGAGCTACCGGATAATTCATATTCTTTACCAATAGAATCTCTGGTCTTTAACTTGTGGTCACTGTGACCACAAGTTACATCTGCAACCTGCTTGCCCTCTAATCTTGCAATCTCATTCAAAATATCATTTCTCTTTCCCTGGCAGGAACCCTTCTCATACCTTGCCTTCAGCACTGCTGCCTTCTCCGATATTGCCAAATCCGAAAATGACCTTTGCATCAGATTCGTTTCGATTACATACACATAGGCCTCTTCCTCAGATAAATCGGTCTTCACTATTGCTGGTATTTCTTTAAGCCCTGCCAGCTTAGCTGCATTCCAACGGTTATGCCCGGAAAGCATTTCATAACCGGTATCAAGCTTCTGTACAATAACCGGATTGAGCACTCCGTGCTCCTTTACACTGGCAATCATATCTTCTAAGCGTTCTCCCTCATACAGATGAAACGGATGATCGTGAAAAGGCTGAATACTCTTCACCGGAACCATCTGAACACCTTTTGGCATTGTTACTTCTTCCATATCTCCCATCAGCAGATCCACTGCATCACCAAATATTTTTCTCTTTGAATTAGCCTTCATATGCGATTATCTCCTTTGCAAATTTTCTATATGCGATTCCTGCAGATGCTTTTTTGCTATACTGAGCAATCGGCATATTGTAGTAAATGCTCTCTCCCACCTTGACTGTTGCCGGTATCCTTGTATCAAATACTTTGATTTTCCCCTGGAAGCTTCCGATCACTTCTTCTGTCAGAACCTTACAAAGAGTAGTTCTGCTCTCACACATAGTTAAGAGAATGCCTGCAACCTCCAACTTCGGATTGATTCGCTTCTTAATCTTTGCCACTGTTCTTAGAAAATCCTCCAACCCCATCATCGCCAGAAGCTGCGGATTTACCGTAATAATCACCTCATCTGCCGCAGCCAATGCATTGATGGTAAGCATTCCTAAAGATGGGCAGGTATCAATCAGTATGTAATCGTATCTGCTCTTTAACGGTTCCAGAACCTCTGCCAGCATCCTCTCCGCACCCATTTCTGTTCTAAGCTTTGCATCCACCACAGACAGATAAATAGATGATGGAATATAGTCCACGCCCTCTCTACTCTGAATATAATCCTCGAAGCTCTCTGGAAACTCTTCTTCCATCTGAGCCATCATCAGATGACCAATCGTATATTCCAGTGCTCCGGTATCTTCTACTCCGTAGCATGTAGTCAGATTTGCCTGGCTGTCAAAATCTACCGTCAATACCTTCTTTCCCAGCTCTTTCAGAGAATAGGCCAGGTTAAGTGTGGTCGTGGTTTTACCCACGCCACCTTTTTGTGAACCGATAACAATAATCTTTCCCGTAATCACTGCACCTCTCTTCCGTTATATTCTGCGCTCCTCTCAGCCACAAACTGAGCATGGAGTTGTTCTTTCTCTGCCTGAAAACGCTTCTGAAGCTTCTTCATTTCCTTCTCCATGAATTCCGCTTCTGCCTTTGCCATTGCAGTCTTTTCTGCATCCGGAGTAATAACCAGCTTCCCATCCTCACAGCTGACACTGATGTAATCACCAATTTCAAATCCCATTTTCTTAAGCCACTGCCCTTTAAGAATGATGGTAGGTGTTGCCTTGTAGTTATATCCGCTCTGTTCATGAACCTTCATGCTTCTAATCTTCTGATTTTTCATAAGCTTGTCTCCTTTTTCAATCAATTGTCATTTTTTGAAAATCTTACATAGTCTTATGTATCAATCTGTGCTATACTCTTTACAGGCATATCTGCCAATACACATCCTGGAGGCTGTCATGAGTGAAGAGAAAAATGGTTCCTATAAGGGCTTAACCGAAGCTCGCAGAAGAGCGAACAAAAAATATAATGACCGTTTCGTTGAAATTAAGGTTCGTGTCACCCCAGAGAAGCGTGCCATCATAAAAGACCACGCAGAAAAGATGGGTGAAAGTGCTACTGCCTTTATCAATCGAGCAATCGATGAAGCCATGAAACGCGATCAGGAATCTAATCCCGAAACGTAAAAAATCCGGTGACGTATGGATACATTTCCACACATCACCGGATGATTTTTTCTCTCATAAATTATCTCCGTTGTGTAATTTTCTATATGAGTATAATTGCAACAAGGCTCCCCATCTGCATGTTTTTTCGTTATTTTTTACACATTTCAAATGGTCTAAACCTGGTCTAAAACAGAACTGTGAAGCTTCCCTTTCCCCGATAAATCAAGACTTTTTAGAGATTTGCCAGTATATTGCCATGGCAGATGAAAAGCACTTTAATCATAGTTTTATTTCTCCTTCTTTTGCCCCGGAATGCCCTGTTTTGCAAGGAGTTATGGGGGGTATGGTAAAATGCTCTGAAATTACAGATTGTGGCAAAACAGAGCAGAATTGAGCATGTTGTTACTATTTGTTAGTAGTAAAATTAGTAGTAAAAGGGAATGGGTTACTACTAAGGAATCGTAATTAACCGCATGCCGTTGCCAGATTATCATACCCCTCTATAAAGCTTTCTATTTGGGAAATATTCTCAAATCTAGACGTTATAACATTTATATAGATTTGTCCATCATCAAAAACAGATTCTTCTATTTTCCCATATATACAAACAAATTCTTTAATTTCTTCATATACATCTCTTGTAGTTTTTTTTGAAGAAGAAATTGTGATATTAAACTCTTCCCCTCTTTGAATTACATTATTTTCTTCAAATAATCCAAATGGAATCGCTTGATTACATAAGCCAGCAAATGAATTAGAATACACACAAACACCACTGCAAAACAAACTAGAAGATTCCAAAGAAATCAGATAGTTATCTATATAATTATTAAAAATCGATACATTATTAAAATCTAATTGACTATTTGTAGCTTCAATAATACAACCTACAGTTTTATTGCAATCATATATCATGCTATTTGAAAATTCTAAATTTGAATTTATTATACTTAATGCTCCATAAGAGCACTCAAAAATTTTAATCCCATTGGTTCGAATATTAGTGCAGTTTTCTAATTCAATTCCGTATGTTCCACATCCAAATAATTCTAACGAATCTAATTGTATGTTGTTGCAATTCTCAAACCGCAAGACAGATCCCATACAACTTCCCTTTCGAGGCGTATGGCCTAGTGTTAATCCAATCAATTTTATATTAGAGCACTCACGAAAACAAATCACATTTGCATATCTCGGATTAACAAGCAATGTCGAATTATCCCCCACAACAGTAACATTTGATATGTTGGATACCACAAGTTGATTTCCGTCAAATACTTCTTCTTTAAAAATATTATCTGTATTTTCCCTTTCAAAATCCAACATATCATAATAACCTTTATTTAAAACTAATTTATTATTAGATGAAAAATTACTGATAAATTCATTTGTGTCTGAAATTTCAATATATTTATGTATTTCAGGCATAACTTGCCCTTGCTTACGAATCAAATTCATTACTTCAGCTTGTAAGATTTTACTTACATTATCTTTTAGTTCACTTATATCTTTGAATGGTGTATATAAACCTAAAGGTTGTAGTTTCTTTGATATTGCAGAAATTTTCCTTGTATCATCATTTTTTTCAGATTCATCAATCACCTTAAAAAAAGTTTTAATATCAGGTTTTCTACGTTTATGATAACTATCCAATGCCAAATTAAGTTCATGCTCTGTACCTGCAACATCTTCGTTAGCTAACTTTGTACCTATTTTTTTCCAATACATACAAATAAATAAATCTGCATTGGTAATTTCTAAATCCATATCAATTAAACCTTGCGGTCCATCAGCATTCATTCCAGGTGTACTGTTTTCCCACATTCTTAAATCAATACATATTCCATTTTTCATATATAATGGATTTAATGAATTCACTAAGTCTTTAATCATTTGACGTTCATCAGCCAAATCCGATGGAGAAGCTAGCACTACTTGTATTTTTTCCATTTCGTCACCCTTTCTCGTTAATGTGAAAATCTATTTTCAACAATGACAAATTTGTAATTTCTCAGCATTAAATCTTATGTGTGTTATACAATGTTTCATAAATATACTTAACACAATAATTATATCTCAGAACATCTCATTTTTCCACCAAAATAACGCTCCGCCCTAAGCCAGAGCGTTACCCATCTTCCATATTAAATTGCCTTGAACATCTTCTGCGACATTGGTTTCTCTTTCTTCTGTTCAATCTCCGCCTGCGCTTTCCTAAACTCTTCCATTCGTTTCAGTTCTTCCTCTGCATCATCGAATCCGATATGTGTGTACACATTCATTGTGACCGATATATCCGAATGCCCCATGCGGTACTGTAATGTCTTTGGATTCATTCCCGCTTTTGCCATATTTGAGCAATAGGTATGCCGACATACATGCGGTGTAATGACAGGCATCTGTACTTTATAAGTATTATTAT
>OLOO01000560.1_pt1 | contig 32780 bp, 3 predicted proteins | sample 1672621 | NCBI WGS metagenome assembly OLOO01 (sample SAMEA3136706, study PRJEB25190) | human gut metagenome | biome: human gut; feature: human-associated habitat; material: faeces | place: Austria | collected 2013 | reverse complement strand
TATGACGAGTATGATATGTCGATGGAGGATCTCATTCCTGAGACAAATACAGTCAAAAGAGTGCATACATAAAAGTAATCGTATCAAATAATAATGTAGGATTTGAACCTAAGGCTATAACGAAGGGTAACCATTCACTTGCTCTAAGAGCAGACGGAACTCTTTGGGCATGGGGTATAAACAAGAACGGTCAGCTTGGTACAGGCAACACAATATCTGTTGATGAACCTACTGATGTAACACCGTCAGGCGTTAAGTTTATTGATATTGCAGTCGGTGAAGAATTTGCGCTTGCCGTAGCATCAGACGGAACTGTTTACTCAACAGGTCTGAATGACTTCAGTCAGCTTGGAGTTGCATCAACAGCAATATCGGCTCGTACATCATTCGCAAAGATTGACGGACTAAGCAACATAATTAACGTTGCAGCAGGTGATGCGTTCGGTATGGCTCTTGATAAGTACGGTAATGTATGGACATGGGGCAGCAACAATAAGGGTCAACTTGGTATCGGTAATATCGGTACGGCATATGCTACTCCTCAGAGTGTATCAACAGTTGACAGTGTAACTGCTATTTCGGCAGGCAGTGAAAATGCATTGCTATTGCGTTCAAACGGAACAATTTGGGCAATGGGCGCTAATGATTCGGGACAAGGCGGAGTCGGTAATAACACAGGTGAATTGTGGTTGCCGACAGAAGTAAGAGATACCGAAGCTATAGTTGCTATAGCTGCAGGATATGACCATAGTATTGCTCTTGCATTTACATCAAGCGTTTATGCAACAGGCAGTGACCAACACGGTCAGCTTGGTAATACACCGAGTGCAACAAAAAATACATACACAAAGATTTTAACAGATGCAGTAACCATAGCAGCCGGTAATAAATACAGTACAGTTATCGGTAAGGATGGTAATATGTATGTATTCGGTCAAAATAATAAGGGTCAACTTGGTATAGGTGACACCGTTGAAAGAAATATACCTATTGCAAATGCTGTTATTGATACTATCAAGTCATCATATAACGATTTCGCAATCGCAGGTGTAAGTCTTGGTGATGAATATTCAGTATTCTATACAAGGAATGGTGACGTTTACGGTTATGGTGACTATTCACTTGGTACACCGGTTGCCAGAAACGAAACAAAGAGTTATGTTCCGGTTCTAATCGGTGAAAGAACAGAACTTATTTCTAAATATGAAATGACAATTCATGTCGGAGAAACAGCTACTCTTGACACATATTCGGGTAAGAAGTTCAACTTGATTACTGATTATGCTAATCCTGGAAGTATCTCATTTGAAAGTAAGAATACAGCTATTGCAGATGTTACGGCAGTCGGTGATGACGGCGAGATTACAGGTAATAAGATTGGTATTACTCATATCGTTGTTAAGAAGGGCAACCTTACATCAGTATGTATCGTTCATGTAATAGATAAAGACGCACAGACAGCTCCTATGATTTCAGCAGGTAACTCTCATGTTATCGCTCTTAAGTCGGACGGAACAGTTTGGGCATGGGGTAACAATGAATACGGTCAGCTTGGTGACGGCAGCGTATCTTGTGCATATGAACCTATAAATGTAACAGCATTAAACGGTAAGGATATTGTATCTGTTCACGCAGGTGAATATCATTCAATCGCACTTACTCGTGACGGTGAAGTTTATACATGGGGTCATAATGATTACGGTCAGCTTGGTTTGGGTAATGCAAGCATAGTTGTATCAACACCTCAAAAGGTAGAAAGTCTGCCTGAAATAGTATCTATCTCGGCAGGTAAACAACATACAATGGTACTTGGTGCAGACGGATATGTATATAGCTTTGGTGACAACAGCTTAGGTCAGCTTGGTGCTCCTTCAAAGGATACAAGCAAGAGATCAAGCACTCCGGTTGTAGCACAAGGCTTGAACAAAGTTATCAGCATTAGTATCGGTGCAGGCGGTAGCGCAACAAAGGCAGTACGTTATGACGGTACACTTTGGGGTTGGGGTGAAAACTCGAATCACCAAATTAATAATACCAATAATCGTTACTATTCGTACCCTGTAAAGATAGACCTTGGTGATGAATTTAACGGTCATATTTTAAAAACGTATGATGGTTTATATCACGTTGTTGCAATGCTTGATAACGGCAGAATTATATCGTGGGGCGCTAACAGTGAAGGTCAGCTTGGACAAGGTATTGACGAAAGCGGAAGCTTGTTATACTATGCTCCTGACTATGTAGATGTATTTGACGGTACTAATAACTACGCAGTTGATATTTCAGTCGGTGCATTGCACAACCTTGCGATAACGGCAGACGGAAGAGTGATGAGCTGGGGTAGTGCAGACCTTGGACGTTTGGGGATCGGTAATGTAACAACATCTGATGACAAAGTATCTCCTGTAGAAGTAACTGTTGATGACGGAAGTCTGTCGGCAATTTCGGTTGCAACAGGTGGTGCAACATCATACGTTGTACTTGAAGACGGATTTGTATGGAGCTTCGGTGAAAATACACACGGTCAGTTGGGTGATGCTTATGCGGGTGAAGATCCTGCACACTATAAACCTGGTACAACAAACGCATCTGATTCTAACGAATTCAGCCCTGTGCTTGTAACAGGCAGAACTATGAAGCTTATTCCTTCAAGCTTGAAACTTTATATCGGTTCCGCACCTTATCAGATGAAAGTTTCATTCAATAGATTTAACTTGATTAAAGATAATGCAACAACAGGTGACACATACAAATGGGAAATCACGAATGAAATGGATAAGGATGGAGTAACTGCTCTTATTCCTGGTTCACTTGTATCTGTAGATTCAGACGGTAAAGTAAGCGGAAAGACTAAGGAAGGTGTTGCAACACTTGTTGTAACAGATGTAAAGACAGGTACAAAACAAACTGCATATGTAGAAGTTGCCGATGCAAGCGATAATCATGTTGAAGCAATCGTATTTGATTATTCAAAACTTGATGACACAGCAACTCAAGCCGCAGTTGAAAAGGGTTATCTTGACAGTGATGAATATACAGAGATAATATCTGTTGTAGGCGATAAGTCTTATAAGCTTGTTGATCCTCTAAAGAGTATTTATACAGGTCTTGTACAAACAACAATTCCTAATGCTACAACTGTAACGGTACACGTTAAGAGTATTGTAGACGCAGATGTTATCTATATGGTAGATAAGAACGGTCAAAATCCTGTTATGGGTACATTGTTGACAGACGCAAATATTGGTTCAAAAGATCCTAAGTTTATAGGATACTATGAATTTACAGATGTACCGATCAGTGAACTTGAAGATAATTATTACTTCGAGTTTAAGAACAGCAACACAAACTTTGACGGAATATATAAAGCTCATACAACAAGATACTCAAATGACGGTGATTTGAGAATTGTAAAAGTTGGTGAAAACGATCCTGCTACAGATGTAGCTGATTGGGTTTATTATGACCAACCTGAAAACCATATTAAATTGAAAGATGCGGCAGTATCGGATTATGTAAGAAATGGTGTTCTGATAGGTAATACAGGTAACTATTATGCAATCATTAAGGAAACCGGCGATGCTAAGGATAGAGATATTTATATCTATAGCCAAGTTTCTCCGTCAGCTAAAATCTCTATTGCGAATGTAACTGTAAACAGCGATCATGACAAGGATAACGGTCATGACGGTTACTATGACGTACAGAAGATTACAATGTCGGCAAATGAAACATATAAGGTCATTCCTATTAAAGTAACAGCACAAGACGGAACTGTATCAAACCATTCATTGACTATTTACAGACAGTCTGAGGCAACAACAATCAAGGAAATTAAGGTAGAAATCGTTGATGCAAGCGGAAATGTGCTTAATACATATACCGCGTACCAGAAGAATCCGAGTGATACTCAGAACTACGAGGTTGTAATCCCGATTAAGGATGTTGCTAATATTAACATCATCACAACTCCTATGATCGGAGATGTCGCAAAGGTAACATACACTCCTGATGGTTTGCTAAATGCCGTAAAGGAGGCAACAACACCTGGTGAATTTACATATGATGGATTTATCCTTGATAATACAAAGACATCAGATAAGACATATATTAAATTGACAGCCGATTCGCTTGACGGTGCTCCGTATATACTTACAATTTTCAAGCTTGATGAAGAGAGTGATCCGTTTGTATCAGTTGATAACAGCGGCTATATTAACTCAACTCTTGTAAAAGAAGACGGTAATGAAAAGTTAATGTATGTATGGGCAGTTGATGACGATGCTAAGACAGCGTCTGTAACATTGACAACTGCAGTAACTAACGGACAAGTTCAAATTGAGAACGGCAACGTATATTCATATACAACAACCGAAGATGTAACCTTGAACTTCAATGACAAGGGTTATATGGATATTGCTCTAAAGGTAACAACAACATTGGGTGCGGTTAATGAATATACACTACGTATTTACAAGAAAACAGCAGATTCCCGTTTGGGAAGCCTTACTGTTGATAAGCTTGAGTACAAGCCGACAGGTATAACAATCGGTGAAAATTACAATGTTACATATGATAAGACAACCGGTAAGTATGTTGCAAAGATTAAGTATGATACTAATTATGTACAGGTTAATGCCGTAGCGGCAAGCACAAGCTCAAAGGTTGCCATTCGTCCGAATGAATCAACTGCAAAGAGTGACTCTATGTCAGGAATGCCGTTCGACATGAGAAACGTTTCGATTACAGCAGATACAACAACACTTTATATTGCTGTAACTCCGGCAGATACATCATATTCACAGGGTGTATATCAGCTTGATATTATAAGAATGTCAGCTAATACTGCAATAAAGGTAACATATGGCGGCGAAGAACTTTCGCAGAATGCTGACGGTGAGTATGAATATACTTTGCCTGCGTCAACTGACGGAACAGATAACACAACTCAAAAACTTGTAGCAGAGGGTGTTATTGTAGACGGCGATAATGTTACAACTGATGAAAGCATTAAGCTGACGATTTCAACAAGCAGTACATTCTATGTAAATGGCGATGCAACATATACAGATGAAATGGATGTTAAAGCAACTCAGCCAAAGGCAAATGCTGTATATATCCATGTTAAGTCAGAAGACGGAACAGAAAAGACGTTTAAGGTAAATATTTTGAAATTACCTGAAACAAACGGTATAACGGCAGTAGACTTAACAGAAAATAAGGTTGCTGCAACATATAAGACTTCAATTAACACATATGAAGGTCAAGCCCCTTATTCGGAGGACGGTATTGTAATTTACGTTACAACTGCCGATGCACGTTCGCAGGTAGCAGTCGGAACACCGAATAACTTCGTAACTCCGACACCTATCAACGCTGCAGATCCTACACAGGGAGGTATTGCAAAGGTTCTTCTTCCGAAAGAACTTCTTGAAGAAGAAGCGAACGGCAGTACAACAACTAAGTTGTATGTTAAGAGAGCAGACGGTATTGTCATAGACAACAGCTCAATGAATATACCGACACTTATTATTAAATACGCATCAAATAATGTTGGTCTGTATAAGGTTGATTCAACACCTACAACAGACCCTGCAAGCCCTGACTACACAGGTAAGGTAAAGCAGATTACTGATGAAAACGGTAATATTGAGTATTATCTTGGTATTAATGCAAGTGATATTATAACAACGGGTACAGCTCTAAGCATTAATATTACTGCAGAAGCAAATAATACAAGCTCAAAGGTTGTAATTTACGACCCTGCTACAGAACAGCCTTCAACTATGACAACGGGTGCAACATATAAGGCAATCAGAGAAGTTACTCTTGACCCGTCATTGAATGATGGTCCAACAGAACTTTCAATCAGAGTAATAGCAGAAGACGGAGTTACATCAAAGGATTATAAACTTGTACTTCGCAAGAAGTCTGATAATACAGAGATTGAATTTGTAAAAGCAATCTATATTGCAAATGAAGACCCTGACTTAAGCAAGAATACCGCAGGTGAATTCTATACATATGTAGATTCGGGCAGAACAATTCTTCCTATCAGAGTAAAGGCTAAGGACAGTCAGTCAACAGTTGCAATCGAAACAACTTATAAACCGTCAGCATATGTCGGTTCAGCTGCAATAACATATTCAAACAGCAATGATGCAAGCGTTAATGTTGACCTTACAGGTATAACTGATGACGAGCTTAGAGCAGGTGTAACAATTCCTGTATATATTAAGTCAGAAGACGGAAGTCAAGTAATGACTTACTTCGTAAAGGTATCTTCTGTAGAAGGTAACCCTGAGCTTAAGAGCGTTGATGTTGTTGTAGACGGTGTTGTAAGACCTGCAAAATATGATGCAGATGATAACAGCAAGTTCGTAATTAAGATTCCTGATACAACTTCAAGAGTTGATATTATAGCAACTCCGCAAACATCGCTTGTTCAGTACGTACATATAAACGGCAGCTATGACAGCAAGGATGAAGCGACCGGAGCTGTTACTTTGAGCAATGTGGTTGTAAACAGTAAAGAAACAACTGCAACGATTGAAGTTAAGGCAAAAGACGGTACAACAAAGAGATATACTCTTGTAATTACTAAGGTTGCTGTAAACACAGACCTTATGAATGTAACTGTAAACGGTACTACAGTAAGCAATGCAAACGGTACTTACACATATCTAAAGACCGGTATTTCGAGTGATAAGACTGCTGATGTTTCAATAACAACACAAGATGCAAATTCAACTGTTAAGGTTGAAGCTATCACAAGAGATTTGACAAAGTCACCATATGGATTGTCATACAATGAAGTGGGCAGCGAGTCACAGAATGTATGGGCAAATGATGCGGTAACTCTACACAGTCAGCCGGTAAACAGATACCGTATAACAGTAACAGGACAAGACGGATTTACAACTAAAGAATACACCTTAATAATCAGAGATACAGATACAAATGCAGATGTAGAATATATTAAGGTTGGCACATATTATGCAGTTAAGGAATCATCAGACGTCAACGGTGAAACATGGACTGTTGAAATCCCTGATACAACTAAGTTTACAAATGTAACTGTACAAGCATCTGATGAATTGGCAGAACTTACAGACATTGAGAAACTTAGACAGAATGCATATGATAATAATCCAAGCAACGTAGGATATGTAACTCAAATCGTTTCAGGTTTGGATTTACAGACAGGCGACGAGATTAGATATGTTAAGGTAGTTTCACAGGATGGCTCACTACAGAAGATGTATAAGCTTGTTATAAAGGGTACAGACGAAGCTCCTTCTGTTGAAAGCGTAACAGTAAACGGTTTGGATGCAAATGCACCGACTGATTCAGAACCAAGATATACATATCTTGAAGTACTTCCGAACGCAAGTGAAGTATTGATTGGTGTTACGGCAGCGAGCAAGAACCACTTCGTAAGCATTAACAATGGCGATATTACAGCCGGCGGTTATGCAGAGCTTAAGGTTTCGATGCCTATCTCTGTAACCGAAATGGAAGTACCGTTCAGATTGTACAGAACAGCTGACGGTGACCCTGCATATGAAAACGTTGTATATCTAAAACGTTTGAGCGATGATTATGCATTGACTGTAAAGGTTGATAACAATACTGTTAAGAAAACAAATCTTGACGGCTCATATGTATATTATGTAGACGGTACAGCAACAAGTGCAGATGTATGGGCTCTTGCATCTAACGCAAATTACCGTGTAGAAATTACAGGTAAAGACGGCGTTTCAGGCAATAACAACACAAATCCGACACTTGGCGCAACTGTTACAACAGACCTTGAAGATACTATAAACAGTAACTTCACAGAAGTAACAATCACAGTTAAATCTGATGATATTACAAATACAGCAACAGCCGAATATAAGCTATATATTTATAAGAAGAGTAACAATGCAAATATCAAGTCGGTAACTGCAAATCCAAATGACAGTGAAAACAAGGATACAGATACTACAGCAGATGACAGTGTAAACTTAGGCGGTAATATATACAATGCATATCATGTATATGTTCCTAAGTCAACTACATCGGGTTATACAGTATTTGACCTTGCAATCGAGCTTGAAGATGTAAATGCGGCAGTAACAAGCATTGATAATGCACCGTTCGCAAATACAAACGGCGGTACTGCAAAGGCAACATTTACAAAACTTACAGCCGATTACGACTTTGACGGTGACGGCACAAACGATTCATTCGTAATTCCTGTAACCGTAACATCGCAGAGCGGTGGTACAAAGGATTACTACATCATCGCAACACCTACAGATATGGATATGGAATTGACTGTAGAATACGATGACGAAAAGATTGCGAAGGAAGAGGACAAGAACGAATATATTGTATATGTTCCTACAACTTCTAACACAGCAACTATATACCTAACATCAATAAACGGTAATATTGCTGAAGTAAGAAATACAACAAATGCAAATAATATTATAACTGTTGATTCACCTGACAGAACATTGTATAGATTACAGGTTAGTAACTTGTCAGCTTTGACGGAAAGCAATCCATATACTTATGAAGTTGATGTGGCTAAATCAGGTTCAAGTTATAAGAAGACATTTAAGCTAATCATTATGCCGCAGAGTACTGATACCGATATTACAGTAACAGTAAACGGTGTAGAAGCTAACTGGGTAGCTTCAAACGGCGGTTACTATGACGGAAGTATTGAAACAACTGACGAAATAGCAAATGTTATAGTAAAGGCTAAGAATCAATTTACAAAACTTGCGATTACAGAAGATGGTGAGCCTGCACCGACGTTGGTTGATAAGGGTATAACATCTAAGGCTTATACAATCGCTCTTACAGAAGCAACTGATACAGCTAAGATATATACAATCTATGTTCAATCGCAGAATACTTCACAGCCGATTAAGACATATAAGTTACACATCACAAGAAGAAGCGGTGAAAATGATATTATCAGCATCAAGCGTGGTAATGTGGACGCTACAGAAGAACCTGTAGAAAACAGTGATGACGTTAAGTACATATTCTTCGTAGACTCAATGACAGAAGTACCTCAAATTACGATTGAAACTTCACCTAAGTCAATATTGAGAGTAGGTTACTATGATTCACAGAATAAGTGGCATAATAACGGCGATAGCAGTGCTTCAACAGCAGGCGATACAGCCGGTTGGACAACAGATAATAATTGGCAGGATACATTGCCGGCAAATGCAAACGGTGGTAAATATGTAATCGAAGTAAAGGCTGAAAACGGCTCGAAGAAGAACTATGTTCTTGAATTCAGAGAAAAGTCAGACGATACATCAATTAAGAGTATAACAACAGAAAAAGGTTTGGATGGCGAATACAATGTTGATATGTCAATGACAGTATTGTATGAAGCAAACGTTCCTGACCACGATACATTGCTTGACATACTGCTTACAGATAAGTATGCAACAATCGAATCAATACATGAAGTAGCATTGCCTGATGACAGTGAAAACATCATAGATTCGACAGGTGACATCATCACAAGAAAGAAGACCGACGAAGGTGCATTCCGATATAAGGTTGTAGGCGGTGTTCCGATTGGCGGTAAGAGATACTTGAGAATTACCGTTAAACCTCAAAATGATAAGGCAGAGTTGGTTAAGAACTACTACTTATTATTAAAGGGTGCATCAGATGACTTGTCACTTGACAATGTAAAGGTTAATGATACTGTAAATACAACTCCTATCTCAAATGGTTTGAAGTATACATTCAGTGTTCCGACAACCGTAACTGAGGCAGATGTAACAATTACAGCAAATCAATATGCTAAACTTGTCAATGTAGCAGGAAATGCACTTTCAATTCCATACATCAACGTATGGTCAGATACTTCATATACATTGTCTTCTGAAGAAGAAACAACTATAACTGTAGAAGTTCGTTCACAGTTGTATGTTGATGATGTACGTACACCAAATGCTAAGAAGACTTATACAGTAAGTATCTATAAGAGCAGTAATAACACGGAGATAGGCGAGGTTATCGTAAATGGTATCGCAGCAATCACAAGAAAGAATAATCCTACTATCTATGAGATTGCAATTCCGTCAGATCTTAACGGAGGCGATTCAAGAGCAGAAAACCCTGCAACTATCACAATACATACATCAAGCGGTATTGCAGAAATCTCAATGAAGAATGACGCAGCCGGTGTTGATGATGTAGGTTATGGTGAACTTATAACAAAGAGAACGCTTGACGCTCCTTCTGTTTCAAAGGTAAATAAGTTCGAATTTACAATTAGATCATCATCAGGCAGTGTAAAGCAGACATACACATTGTATGTATATACTGATTACGAAGACACAGATGTCAAGTCGGTTTCACTTAATAAGACTGAACTTACAGCCGGTGCCGCAACAGATGTAGATATTTCGTTATTCTCAGTTCCTGATGACCGTATCTACACAGCAGTTGTAAACAGACGTAATCCGGTTGACCTTTCAATAGTTCCTACAGGTAACATGGCAAAGGTAGAACTTACAGGATTCGGTATTGACGGTATTCTTGTAAGTGACAACTCACACGGTTATGTATTTGAAAATCTTGCACTTAACTCAGAAAATGATACAGTATTTAACTTCAGAATTATGAGTTATGACGGTAAGGTTGTAAGTGATCCATATCAAGTAATAATTAAGTATGTTGAAGATTCAGACGTAGCTCTAAAGAGTGTTGTCTTTGACGGTGTAACAGCTGAAAAGGCAGACTTTAAGTCTAATACATATCTTGTAAGAGCAGACAGTACCGTAACAAACGGCATACTTACAATAACTGCGGCAAACGAAGATGCAGTAGTTAAACTTGACAGCGATAAATCAACAAACGGTGTCTTGAACGTATCTTATAATGTTACAAAGAACGTATCTAAGGTTGACTTTACCGTTACATCTAAGGACGGTAAGGCAGAGCAAGCATACACATTGTATATTATAAGAAGCAATACGGGTGAAAAAGAAGTCTATGTCAACGGAACTAAGCTTACAAAGACAAGCGATGGTTACACTTATGAAGTACCTTACGGAGCAACTGCGGCAGATATTAAAGTTGTTGCAGACAGCGAAGTTTCAAAGGTACAGATTGGTGACAGCGAGTTTAAGGTAAGTGAAAATACTGAAACAGTAACTCTTGATTCGGGTAAGACAACAACTGTTAAATTCAAGATTTACTCATATCCGTATGACGATAACAGCTTTATTGCAGAAACAATTACACTTGTAAGACAAGACCAGTCTTTGGCACTTTCAAATGTAATGGTTCAGAGCAAGTCAGAAAGAGATTATACAAAGCTAACTCCGGATAAGTACGGAAATTATAAGACAGCTATTCCGAGCACAGATGACAGTGCAAGCATTGTAATTGCAACAAGAAGAAGCGATTCAAAACTTGGACTTATCAGAGTAACAGACACAGGTGATGTTGTTCTTGGTGAAGATCAAGGTCAATTATCAGTACCTGATATTGCAAACCTTGGAACAGTAAATAAATTCTATATTGTTGTTTCTGACGGAACAAAGACAAGCAGATATGAACTTGTAATTGTTAAGTACAGCAATAATACAAGTGTAGAAAAGGTAATCGCCGAAAGAGGTACAGAGGACGAATATGTAGCTAAAGATGCATCGTGCGGCGGCGGCTCAACTATCCTTCCTGAAGACCCTGACGGCAGTAAGGCATCACCTTACCAGATTACGACGGCCGAAGAACTTCAGGCTATGTCAGATCATCTTGATGCATACTATGTATTGATGAATGATATTGACTTAAGCGGTACTGCATGGACTCCGGTTGGTACAACTTCCAAACCGTTTACAGGTAACCTAAACGGTAACGGAAAGTCAATATCAAATCTAACAATTACAGCTACATCAAATGATACAGCATACGGCTTGTTTGGTGTAAATAAGGGTGAAGTTTATGACTTCAAACTTGAAGATGTAAATATTACAACTGTTGCAGGCACATCATATCAATATATCGGTGCCGTGGCAGGTAAGAATGAACAAAACGGTGTAATTTCAAGAGTAGCCGTAGCTTCAGGTAATATTGAATCTTCATATGCAGCCGGTGGTGTAGCAGGTGATAACCGTGGTACTATCGAAGACGCATATAATAAAGCAACAATTACATCAGGTGAGTACGCAGCAGGTATTGCAGCATTGAACCATAACGCTGTTAAGAATGTATATAATGTAGGTTCAATAAGCTCAACATCAAGTAATTTAACCGATGAACACGTAGCGTCGATTGTTGTATTGAACCTTGACAACTCAACAATAAATAATGCATATGCAGTAATGCCTAGCCAAATCTACAGCAAGGTGGGAAGCAACAGCAATGTATATAACAGTGCGTCAGTTCTTCCTGAAAAGCTTGGAGATATAGCAACATTCAATGATTGGGACTTTGCAAATACATGGGTAATCAAGACAGCTCAGTATCCTACATTCAGGAACCAATCAGCTGATGCAGATATATCAAATCTTAACATTCCTGACGGCAGCCAAGCACGTCCGTTTGAAATCACATCAGCCGCAGGATTGAAGAGCATCGGTAACGATGAGGAAAGCTTAACAAAGCATTATGTATTGAAGAATAATATTTCAATGAAGTATAATTCGGACTACATTCAAATGGATCCTATCGGTTCAGAAGATACACCATTTACAGGTAGTCTTGACGGTAACGGATTTACAATTTCCGATTTGAAGATTACATCACAGAAGAGCGTAAACGGTCAAGATTATTCAGCTTTGTTTGCTGTAAACAACGGTACTGTTAAGAACTTGAGATTTGCGGTTGCGACAATCGGTGAAAACGGAGTTGAAAATGCATCTGTTGTAGCAGGCATTAACAACGGCACAATCGAACAAGTTGCAATTGAAACGGGCGGTAAGATTACAGCTAAGAATGCAGCCGGTTTTGCAATCGAAAACAACGGTACTATTGAAAACTCATATATTACATCAACTGCACTTGTAAGCAACAATGCTTCTGCAGGTATAGTAATAAGCAATAATGCCGGTGCAACAATCGGATATGTATTCGCTAACGCAAATCTGTCAAGCTCAATGTTTGATAAAGCATCGATTGCTATTAACAGTGACGGTACAATTACACATACACACGGTGTAATGGGTGCATTGTTTGTTAAGAATGATACATCAATCGTTACGACAAATGATAATAGCAGTATTGCTGCATCTGACCTATATGTTCAGTCAATCTTTAGCGATTGGAACTTCAATGATATATGGTATATGACATCAGGCAGCTACCCAATGCTACAAGTTACAAATAAGGCTTCGTCAGTTTCTGCACAAAGCATTGACTTGTTTGCAGACGGAGAAACAACCTGCGAACATATTGTATATATCAGAGATACTAAGAATTCGGCTAATATTTACATAAAGGCTCAGAATCCTTATTCAACAATCGCAATCAGAGGCGGTTCATATACAGGTGTATTTGAAGGTGTTATAAACGGACTTATCAATGATAAGACAATAATTCCGTTTACAATTACATCAACAAGCGGTGCAAGTCAGGAACATAATCTTGTAATTATTAAAGAACCTACTTTGGCAACACTTGACAGCGTTGTTATTGATGGAACGACAGTTGCTCGTGTAAATAACACATACGTTGCAGAAATAGGTAAGTCAGCTGATTCTGTAAATGCAGAAATTACTCCTATATCAGGTACAGTTGAAGTACTTGACAAAGATAGAAATGTTGTTTCATATGAGAGCATGAACGGCTTGACATGGATTAATACAGCACTTCCTGCAAATGTCGGTACTACAACAACTTATACATTGAGAGTAACAAACGGTAATGCACTTTCAACGGTTGAATATCCGTTAATCTTGAAACCTGCTGAATATCATACAGGTTTGAAGTATGTACAGGTTGATCCGCTTACTCTTATAGGCAATGTTCTTGTAGGTTCGGGTTATACAGATGTTACAGATATAAATGAAAATGTTTATAACTATGTAATTACCAAAGACCTTGAATATATCAATATTAAGGCTGAAACCGTAAACTCTACTTCAAAGGTAAGCATTGCATCAGAGTATAATTCGGCTAATGTACAAGAAATCGAAAGATATAACCTTGATACATCAATTAAGGATATTTACATTCCGATTGACGTAACAACAGAAGAGAATGTTGTTGAACATTATGTACTTCACTTAACAAGAAAGAGTATTGATGATTCATTAAAGACTGTTAAGGTAACATACGGTAGCAATGTTTATACTCCGGCAGCTGAAAACAGAGTAATAGATGAAGAAACAGGAGCAACTGCAGATGTATATGTAGTTAAACTTGATACTCCGGGTAATGTTCCGTTTACAAATAAGACATATGTTGATATTTTGATAGAGGCTAATGATATTTATACACTTGTAAATGCAGGTAGCCCAACGGCAACAGACCCAACATCAGCTAATTCGGATAAGTGGACAGCAACTAATGTACTTCTTGACGGCGAAGAATTAACAATCTATGAAATCAAGTCAAAAGCTGCTGACTTAGAAACAATTAAGGTATCATATCTATACATCTACAAGAAGAGTGATAATGCAAACCTTAAGACATTTACCGCAACTTACGATGACGGCGGAACAAAAACAACTGTTGAAGCCGGAGAGGATACAAACGGTGAATATCAGCTATGGATTCCGTCTGATGTTACAACAGTAGATCTTGAGGCGATAGCATCAACTCTGTTGGCAGAAGTACAGATTGACGATAATACTTCGTCATTACATAATAATGTTTATAAGAACTTTACAATAACAGGTAAGAACACTATTAATGTAATGATTAAATCTTCATTAAATACTACTGCTGAGTATAAAATTAATATCAATAGATTGAATCTTGATCTTGAAGCTGTACAGGCAGGACCTTACAGCGGCGGCAACTTGTCAAATGCTCTTTGGGACAGCACAAGAAATGCATATGTTGTTCGTCTTGATCCGCAGACTGATGATTTGCCAAGTGCAATCGCATCAGTGTTGGCTAAGGATGCTAATAACTACATCAGAATAGGTCACTTGACAAGACCTGAAAAACCTACTCAGGGAAGTATGACAGATGAACAGTATGCAGCAGCACTTGCTCAATATGAGAAAGAGGTTGCAGCATATGAAACAGCCGCAGCAAACGACTATTCAGCAACCGATGCAAGCGTTGTATGGGATGGCGGATGGCGTCAGACAAGCAACCAGTCTTATAAGATTCCTCTAATCAAAAAAGACGGTGGATTTACAGTAGTTAAGATTCAGGTTGGTGTAGCTAATAACTATAAGGCTCAAGCAGATGCAACTATTGATGAAAAGATTGGTACTGTTAAGACTTATACATTCCTAATAGGTCAGAAGTATAAGAACACTGATGCAGATATTGATATTTATATTGACGGTAACTTGCTTAAAAATCCTGAAAAGGTCGGCGATGAGATTATCTATAGATACGGTATCGTGAAGGATGCAACTGTAAAGGTTGGACTTCGCATTGATGAACATGCACCAACTCCATATGATCCGACAGTATCAGTAAATTCAGTATCTGAAAACGGAATTGTAAACAGATCTGATTATAATTATCCGACAGATGGTGTACTTACAATCCCTGTAAATACGGCAAGATCAGTATCTGAAGATACTCCTGATACAAATATTACTATTGTATCAATACCTGAAGCAGGTACAGGATATACTCATCAGTATAAGGTTGTAATCTACAGATTGTCAGAAAATACAAATGTACTTCATAACAGCAGTGACAACTCAGAAACTGTTGTAAATGAAACTACAAGATATGACGGTGAAACAAGTCCAAATGTTGTAGATTATTACAAAGTAAGCGAATCAACACTTACAGTTGATGAAAACGGTAATAAGTATTTAAGAGTATATATCAAGACAGAGTATTCAAAGGCTAAGATTACTCTAAACGGTAAAATATATACCGGAATAACAGATGATGACACTGTAATAAGTGGTTCAAATGTAGTAAACGGCGGAGATATTCACGGTATTTTGATTCCTGTAAAGGATGGCGAAAGCGTTAAGGTAATTCCGTATGTAGTAACATCAGAAGACGGCAGACATACTTCAAACAATGCATTAAACGTAACAATCCAGTCGATTAATACTAATGCTGATTATGTAACGGTTAATGGTGTAGAAGCATATGGTCCGTTCACTGAGGACGATTCGGATCTGCCGTATTATAACAGCTATATTCCTTACAGTGTATATGAAAAAGCAGTTAATAATGCCGAAAAGACATCGGTTGTTGTTCAGGCGGCTGTTCAGTCGAAGGATACAACAGCAGAACTTCTATGGGAAGATGGCGACTTTGATTATCACGGAAATGATGCTAAATACAACATTCCGTTCAGAGTATCCCACTCATACTTGTTTGACGATGCAGATCCTGATATTCCTCATGTGGTTAAATTCAGAATTATCTCTGAAGCGGGTACAATGCAAGAATATGAATTGAGAGTTTATCTTGCAGATAACACAAACAGAGATGTTGAATATGATGCCGAAAGTGATAATTACAGTGTATGGGTTGGTCCTGCAGGAACAATTAACAGCATACCGCCTGCTAAGTACGATAAGAACACAGGCAGATACACTGTAGAAATTGAAACAGGTATAACATCTGTTGACATGAAGGTAATCGCAGATTATGAATATGCGGGCGTAGATATTTATGACCCATATACATCATCATATACAAATAACTATGAATTACATCAAAAACAAGTACAACTTTCAAATCTTGAACCTAACCAAAACTACACATTGTACTTTAGAATACGTTCACAGGATGAAATGTTGTCAGGTGTTGGTGATGGTAAGGAATACATAGTAGACCTAATCAGAAAGTCTAATAACAGAAAGATTGATCACGTATATGCATATCCTGAAGATAAAACGGGTAAGTTGTTCCAGTCAGTTGTTGAAAATATAACTGTAAACAATCCGATTATCATAAAGAATATAACATACGGTACATCAATCGTTCCTATTGAAATCGGTGCTGATTACTCAACAGCAAGAGTTGGTATGACGATAGACGGTGTAGATACTGTTTCGACAAATCAAACTCTAAAGATAAATATTCCGTTTGACAGTAATGACGATGATGTTGATGAAACAACAGGCGAACGTTCAAGAACATTCCAGATAACGGTATGGAGTTATGAAGGTGATATTGCACCTGCATACTACACACTTAAGATTATCAGAAAGATGAATAATCTAAAGCTTAAGGAAATTACACTTGACGGACGTTATGCAGAGCAAGACAGAAACGACCCTTATACATTCAGAATTGATGTAGGGGCAGATGAAACACTTGTAAATGAAATCAAAGCTACTGCTCTGAACGCCGGGGAATACGTAGAATTTGAGAATAACGGATTTGCTCTTTCAAGCAATTCATATTTGAATTATGACGTATCAACAATTCCGACATCGTCATCGGTAACGATTGATATTAAGGTTGGTTCACCTGATTTGCTGTCAGATGGTACAACTCCTGATGAGATAGCAATAACAAAGCTTATTATTACAAAGCTTTCTCCTGAAGAAATGCGTTCTGATTTGAAACTTGATATGTTTGTCAGCGATATTAAGTTAGTTGACAGCTCATATGTAAAGGCTGCAAAGCAGAGCGAAGATAAGACACTTGTAAACGGCAAATATGTTTATACATATAATTACATAAGCTATATTAATCCAACGGCAAATATGGCATATGTTAAGTCACAGACTAAGTCGGCAAGCTCAAAGATTGAATTCTTTACTGATTTTGGTAAACCTGCGATTGCGAGCGGAATGTTGGCAGTTGATACAGAGGCATCAATGTCAGGTATAGATGACATCATATTGAAAGCCAGAGTAACAGCCGGTGACGGCAGAACACAGGATTACACATTGATGATTCAGAAAGCTTCAAGTGAACTTGGTATAGACAAAGTATATGTTGACGCTACAGGCGGACTTTCTACTGAAACTCAGCAGACAACAAGAGTTACAGGTAAGGTTACAGGTTATGAAGCGGGTGTGGAACCTAATACAACGGCAATATCGTACAAAGTTGAAATGCCGATGAATACACACATTGCACAACCGTTTGTATTCGCAATAGACCCATATGCGGTAATTCAGTTCTATGAATACAGAGATGGTACATATGTACTGAGCAATAATAAACAAATTCAAGGAACTAATGTAAACTTCGCAGGTGCTACAACGGATGCCGCCACTATGGAAGACAGAAATTTATATAAGTTCAGATTTAAAGTAACATCGAGAACCAACAACGCATCTCAGGAATATGTAATCAACCTTATTAACAGCCCTGAGGGTACTCAGTTGAAAAATGTTAATATCGGTTTGAGAAAAGAAGGATACAAAGATTATCCTATAGATGAATCTGAAGTAATCTTGAAGAATGCAAGTATAACAGGTCTTACAACTTACTTGGCATCAGTTCCGCAAGGACGTGATACAGCTGTAGTAAAACTTATAAGTGAGAATAAGTTTGCTAAGATATATGTAAACGGTGTTCATCAGAACAGCGCAGTAAATACATATATTGATGATGTAAAACTAAACGGTCGTGTTACGCAAGTTCCTGTAACGGTAGAATCTCCGTCAGGCGCAACACAGAACTATACGATTTACATTGTTCAGTACATCTACAACTTCGATTTGAACACAGTCGTAAATGACGAACTTACAGAAAGAATCGGCGATCCGGTTACAAATGAAGACGGTGTTATCATTTCAAACTATGAACGTCCGACAAAACTTCCGTTCTACTTGAGCGATGCAGATATGCAAATTAATATGGCAGACCCTCAAGGTCATAAATATTACGTTCAGATTGACGACGGTGAAAAGATACTTGTAGATGATACAACTAATGAGCAGACTATTAAATCAACAATTAAGCTAAAAGAAGTTAATTCGATTGTTCAGCTTCGTGTATATGACGAAGACGGATTCTTAATAACAATTAACAATATTTTAATTAAGCGTGATATGCTTGACGCAGCACTTGGAGCAATCCGTGTAAATGACAATGATGCAGTTAAGACAACTCTTGACAGCGGCAAGATTATATATGAGGCATACTCATATTCAGAAGCAGAAAATCCAACTGCTAAAGTTGATATATATGCTGTTGATAAAAACGCCGCAATTACGTTGACGGGTCTTACAGTATCGCAGACATATACATTGGGAGCAGGTAAGGGCGGTCAGCTTACTGCAAACGTAGATTTGAAGGTTGGCGACAACTACTTCTCGATTGAACTTAAGAAGTCGGACGGCAGCCCGTCAATCTATTATACATTACGTATCAAGCATATTCCGGTTGACGTATATCTTGATGATTTGTATATCACAAAGAAGGACAATTCAAATAAGATACCGTTCTATAATTCATCATTTATAAAGACGGTTACAACTTATTCGATTAAGACTGAAAATGATTTACATGAGTATGATGTATATGCAAATGCACATGAAACACATCAGAAACTACTTGACTATGCGAAGACACAAGGCTGGAATCCTAATGATTATGAAACAAGAATCAAGATTACAGACGCAGGCAGTGAGCAAATCGACGATTTGAGTAAATATATTAAGCAGTATGTCAACAGTATGAAGACAGACGGAACAACTTCGGAATACTTCAGAATACCTATTTACTTGAGAGTTCCTCACTACACAAAAACTTATTATATAGAAGTTCATGACCCGAGCGATGAAAACCGACTTGCAGATTTACAAGTTATCGGTTACGACTTGGATCCTGACTTTGATAAGGATAATTATAAGATAAATAAGCCTACAACAGATGATGAAAAGAAACAGGGTATTTATACGGTAAATGTTGAATCAGAAAAGACAAATGCAGACATTTACGCTAAGGCATATCATAATCATGACGGTGCTAAGACGATGGTTACAATTCTTGATTCAAACAAAAAACCGATGAGTAATGCATTTGTTACAATTACTCAGAATGTAAACCTTGAATACGGCGATAATGTATTCTATGTAAAGGTAACAAGTGAAACATCTAAGGAATTAGAGTATGAACTTCATATTTATCGTAAGCCGATAGACGCAAGCGTTAAGTATATCTTGGTAAATGATATGCCTGCCGCATTGCAGCCGGACGGAACGTATGTTGCATATGTAGAATCAGGTACTAACCCTATAGTTAAGGCTATGGCAAGTGATTCAAGAGCAACAACAACATTGAAGACAAACGGTGCCGCAGATGTTTCGGCAGTTGGTTGGGTAACGTTAAATGTACCTACTGTATCAACTGCAACGGCAAATGTTGATATTAATGTTTCTTTGACAGCCGGTAATGATACAATCAGCAGAGATTATGTATTGAAGTTGATTAGTGTAACGGGTGATATTCTAAGCATCTACATGGATGTTGACAACGGCGACTTTGTAACAGATACAACTCGTCAATATGCAAATCCTATTGCAGCTGTTTGGAACAGTGAAAATAACCGCTTTGAAATAGGTATTCCGCATAATGCGACATATACACCGATGATGAGAGTAACAACTCTTGCCGAAGGTAAGACAGTTAAGATTGGTACTCTTGCTGAACAAAATCCTGATGCGGGAACAACAAAGCAGTTTACCAATAAGACATACTTGATGAATAATCCTCAAGATATAACCGTTACTGTAAAGGATGTTGCAACAGATGTAACCAAGACATATATTGTACGCGTAACAAGAATGTCAGGCGATGCAGACCTTATCGAACTTGAACCTGAAAGCGGCGTAGTGATGAAACCTACATTCGATAAGGATGTTCATAACTACGAAATCGATGTAGATACAGCTGTTACACAGGTGACATTTGATAAGATTACAGCAAGCAATAATGCTACAATCAAGCTTATGACATCTACAAGCAACGGTTCAAAGCCGGTTATCAACCATACAAGCGGAAATAGTTTTGTATTTGATAACTTGACAGTTGGTAACAACATATTGAAGATTGAAGTAACATCTGAAGACAGAATAACAACTAAGACATATACGGTTACAATAAATCGTAAGATTCCTGATACTGACGCTACTTTGGACGACATCAGAGTCGTTATCGGCGGTAAGTATTACAGCTTAGTTCCGATGTTCGACAGAGATATTACGGATTACTACTTCATTGTTGAAGGTGAAAATATTAATGATATTAATATTGAAGCAACACCAAGCAGTGCTGCAAGCGATGTGGCTTACAAGATTGACGGCGGTTCTACCACAAAGGGAACGAGCGTGACAATCAAAGACGGTTTGACTGAGAAATCAACAACCGAAGTTGCATTCAATGTATCGGCAAGCGGCGTAGTAATGAAAGAGTATAAGATTACACTTTATAAGAATACTAATGCTAATATCAATCCAAAGCAAAACTTCTTATCAAGTATATCTCTTGCAAATCATACATTGACAATGATGAACAGCTCATCAGATGTAGATTATAACTACTATTCAAATGTAACTAATACGGAAACAGAAGAAGCAATCACAGTAATTCCGAATACAAATGTTACGGGTACAGACGGTAATATGACTGCAACATTGTATGATGTAGCCAATAATACAACCGAAACTATGTTGTCCGGTCAGCCGACGCCGGTTAAGCTTGATGCGGGTAATAACTTGTTTATTGTCAAAGTAAGCGATGGCAACGGCAACAGTCGTTACTACTCAATTACAATAAACAGAGCAATAGATAAGAATACAAGCGCATTGCTTTCATCTCTGACAGCAAGTGGTCAAAGTATGACGCCGACATTTGATAAGAATGTAACATCATATAAGATTACTGTTGCAAATGACGTTGATTCAATTAAGATTAACGCTAAATCCGAAAATACAATGTCTGCTATTTGGGTAAGAAGCGAAGCCTTAGATATTGACGTTGATGCGGTTGGTACGATAAATACCGATATTAAGCTTGTAGAGGGTAGCAATAAGATTGTTATTACGGTAACTGCTCCTAACAATACTGCAAAAGCAGGTAATAGAACATGGAATAACACTAAGAAGGTTTATGTAATTAATATTTACAGAGGCAGTGAAAATGATAATGCTGACCTAATAGATATTAAGTACACAGCAGGCGGTATACTCACTCCTATATTTGACAGTGATGAAACAAATTATCATTTGACTTATACTTATGAGCATGAAAATGTTGATTTGATACCGATTGCAAGAACTCCGGATGCTATAAAGGATATAACAGTTACATCAAGCGAAACTTCTAAGGTGATAAGCAGCGGAGATACATTCTCATTGTCACCGCTTGCTGTAGGTGAAACGGTAGTAACATTCATTGTAAGAACAGTAAACGGTACAGAAAAGACTTATACGGTTTCGGTATATCGTAATAAGTTTGAAACTCCGATACCTGAAATTACAGGTTTGGAACTAAAAGACCAACACTTTGATGACTATGCTATAACCCCTACATTCGATAAGGATGAACATTCATATTATGCAAGTGTTCCAAGTACATTTGAAAAGGCAGATATTAAGGTAACTGCTATATCAAATGACCCATCGGATGAAGATAATCTAACGATTAGAGTAAACGGCAGAGTAATATCAAGCGGTACATGGAATAATATCTTTGAACCTATTGAATACGGTGATAACATATTCACGATTGAACTATCAAATGCTCAGGAAAATAAAGAGTATTATACATTGGTAATCAATCGTCAACAACCTGACCTTGACCCTAAACTTATCGACTTGGCAGTTAAACAGAACTTTGCATTGTCACCGGCATTTGATCCGGATAAGACGGCATATGAAATTAATGTAGATGAATCAACATCATACATTAACCTTATCCCAACTGCCAATGATGCGAAGATTACTGTTAACAACCTTGAAGTTGTAAGCGGTATGGCATCAGAAAATATCGAACTTAAGAAGGGTAAGAATCAGATTAAGGTTGTTGTAACTGCAATAGATAATACAAAATCTCCTGCAGAGTTATCAATAACTAAGCGTGTATATCTTGTAAATGTATATCGTCCTGATTCGGATAACGATAATGCTCTAACAGAACTTGTTCTTAATAAGGGTACAGTCGTACCGACATTTACAAGAGATGTAAAGAACTATTATGTAACAGTTCCTTATCAGGTAAATAAGGTAACTCTTGAAACAGCTGCATTAAATCCGGGCAGTGTGATTAAAGTAAACGGCACAGAATATACAGGCGCTATGGATATAGACTTGACAGACGGAGTATATAACTCAGTTGCAATCAAGGTATATGCATCAGCTGATGATTCATTGCCTGAAGTAACATACACATTGGATATATTCAGAAAGAATATGGCAGCCGATGTTCCTGACCTAAGCAGCTTGACTGTAGACGGTAAGGACATAATTCCGGATTTCTCGGCAAGAGAGCTTAACTACTACACATATGTAGATGCATCAACAACCCGTGTAACAATAAATGCTAAGGCAGCAAGCAGTTCTGCAAACGTAAGCGGTATCGGAACATTTGCATTGAACGGTAATAAGACAGTAAGAATTATTACAGTCAGAAACGGTGCTACAATGCAGAAGTATTCTGTAACAATCTTGCGTGATACTGCAATCAACGGTATCAGCGGTACATTGAACGGAGATGCGATAACAAACAGCACTCTTGAAACAATAACAGTACCTGAAGGTACAACAACAATTCCGCTTAATATAACTTCAGCCGACAGCGATGCAATAATTACTGTAAACGGCAGAGAGATTGAAAGCAGAAAGGACATTGACTTTACAATGTCAACACAAAAGGAAAGATTCGACATTAATGTTGTAAGCGCAATAAGCGGTATTAACAAGTCGTTCGTTGTATATGCTGAAAGCGATGCAGACAAGCCTTATGAACCGTTCATCAATCATATTATGATTGATCCGACAATCAACCAGACAGGCAAGGATGCAACATTCTTCACAGCGTTTGACGAAAAAGTATTTGTTTACAGTGCCGTTAATGACGGTGCTACACCGTACTTGTTTGCTAAGAGTGATGACCCGAATGTTTACATTGAAGTAATCAATGAAACAATGAGAGATTACTCATTGCAAGAAGGTATGGGTTCATACTTGGCACAGTCTATAGGCGAAAGCGGACAGGCAACATTCACATTCCGTGCAACTAAGTTTACTGAAAGCGGATACGAGCTTATTAATGAATATGTAGTAACTGTTTATAATACAGACGCACCTATCTTAACTGATTTGTGGACAGATAATGCTACTATGAATACTAAGTTCTCACCGATAGTAAGAAATTATGATGTTGAAATAGGTAAGGATACCGAAGCATTTACCGTACATACAAAGAATACTTATGAAAATGCACAAGTAAGTATGAGTATCGACGGTGGAGCTTATGTAGACGGTGACGTAAGAACATTTGATAAACTTCCTCTTGATACTAAGAACTTTACCGTAACGGTTAAGATAACAGTTGACGAAAAAGACGGAATTTATGTTCTGAATGTAACTCGTCTTGATAAGTTAATTCCTGAGGCATTCCTTGAAAACATTGAACTTGAGGATGAAACAGCTGCAGGCGACGGATTATATGAAATGACTCCTGCATTTGAAGAAAAAGATGCTGAATATTCTGCTAAGGTTAATTACACAGACAATACAATTACATTGACTGTAACAGCTAAAGATCCGGCAAATGATAAACTTGCCGTTACTACAAGCGACGGTAAGGTTACAACGGTAACAAGCGGCACAGCCACTGAAATTACATTGCCGTCAAGCTTCCTTGACAGTGAACATTCAACAGAAACTGTAACGGTAACTGTTGAAAATAAGGACGGTAAGATTGGTAAGTACGAATTGAAGATTACTCGTGATGACAGAGCAAACGGAGATGCAAGACTTGCAAGTCTGACAACCGATAAGTTCGATTTGTCAAAGGTATTTAACCCTGAAATCTTTAGTTATGTTGTTAATATCTCACCTTATGATGAAGATATTACGGTAACAGCAGAAGCTAAAAACCCAACTGACAGTATAGTATTTACTCATAAGGGTAAAAATTCGGCAGAATCAATCGGCAGTGCAAGTGAGAAATTTGAGCTTGACGCGGGCGAAGCTGTAGATTATGTATTCGTAACAGTAGCTGAAACTCCATACACTTATGTAATTAAGATTGTAAGAGAGAACACAGCTTACCTAAGCAACATTATCGTAACAGATACAGTTGATGGAGACGGATACGAAGAACTAAATCCTAAGTTCGATGCAAGTGTAATAAGCTACGATGTTCTTGTAGATCCGCTTGCAACAGAAATCGAATTTACGATTAAGACTACAGAATATAATCCAATCCTAAATATGAGCATTGAAGGCACGCAGGTAGCAAGTAAGTCGGCATCAGAATTAACACACATGTTTGACCTTGCACTTAACCAAAAGTCGTTTACAATCGACTTTGAGATTGTAAGTCAGGTAAGCTCTACGGTAACTAACGGCGGTAAGTATCGTGTAACGGTTACAAGAGATACTGCCGAAACAGTTCCAGAACTTCAAACTTACATAACAGGCAGAGTTCATTCGGTTGCTCAAGGTGACGATACTGCAGAAATAAGAATGTATGACAGCAGCAATAATCTTGTTTCGGTAGATGCAGCAGGAAATACGGTTTACCAAGTTGGTCTGAACGGCAACTTTGAAATCTCGCTTCCTGATGCAGATACATATCATATTGTAATAAGCAGAACAGGTTATTTGGATTATGAAATCACCAACATTGTTTCAACCGAAACTTTTGTGAAAGCTAAATATGACTTTGGTATGATTAGAATTACACCGGGTAACGTTACAGATTATGATGTAAGTGACGGCGTCATAGATTATGTTGATGTTAACTTAGTAAATGTATTCCTATATAACATTATTATGGATGACTATACAGGACAAATTATTAAGGATTCGATAACAACAACTGAAGACGGAACCAAGGATGAAACTAAGGATACTGATAAGAAAGACGATTCGAGTGATAATCCTGAACCTCCGGATAACGGAGCAACGGATAATCCGTCAACGCCGTCAACTCCTGACAGCGGAACAACGGATAATCCGTCAACACCGTCAACTCCTGACAGCGGAACAACAGATAATCCTGAAACTCCGAGTGAAACGCCGGATACACCATCAACTCCAAGTGATGGAACAAACAGTGGTGACAGTAAGGATGACAGTACAACGACTGATACACCTAATAAGGGTGAAACAGGCGATAATACATCATCAGATACTGAAACGGGAGATAAATCCGATAATACAGAAACACCGTCAGATGGTAATACATCAAGTGATAATACATCAAATGGTGATACATCATCAGACAGCAAGTCAGATAGCACAACAGACAGTGCGACATCAGACAGCAAGTCGGACAGCACAACAGACAGTGCGACATCAGACAGCAAGTCGGACAGCACAACAGACAGTGTGACATCAGACAGTAAGTCGGATAGCAAATCAGACAGTGATAAGAGTTCAGAATCATCATATTCTGTTTCAACAGCAGTAGCAGGTGTATCTGCTCATACAGAAATCCAATATGGTGATGGCACTAATACAGCCGGCGCTTATTACGAAGCAAATGGCAAGAAGATAATTTCTTGGATTAACTTTGAGGGCGGACGTGTTGAAAGAGCTGATTGTGATTTTGACGGTGACGGCTCAATCACAACAAAAGACCTTCTGTATGCAGGTATGTATTTTGGAAAGAAGACTCCTGTATTGGATAACCAAGGTCCCGACAAAGTCAAAATAAAAGCATATTAATTAGCTTTAAGGAATCGACAGATTTAATTCTGTCGATTCTTTTTTCGTTTTATACGTTTTATGTAATTTTATTAAACAGTAATAATTGTAACATTTACACAATATACGATAATGAACTGTAAAGAATAAACGGTGTTTTCTTGAATAGAAATGTTGACTTTTGGTATAAGTTGGTGTACAATTAAAGTATAAAATTACTCATAATAGGGATAATTGCAGTAGGGGGGAGAGCATGCATATTGGGAAAAAGAAAATCACAATAAGTGCATTTATTGTGGTTGTTTTTGTATCTGTTATTGTTTGGGCTGCAACATCTTACCCAAATGCAGCTATATCATTCAGCGGCATAAAAATGGTGGCTAACGGTTCAACAACTCAAGGCTTCGTTGATATATCTCTAAAAAACATTGATTCAACTGCAATATCTTATTGTATTGAATATGATAAAAATTACATAGAGCTTTCGGATGTGGCGACGAATACACCGATTAAAAACCCTACAACTTCTTCGGGAAGCGTCGGATATTCATATGATATTGCTCATGATTATTTTGAACAAAATACTGATGATTTTCCAATCGGAAGCTTTGGCGACTTTAAATTACCGTCTATGATTGGTGTAAGTATGCCGATTATTGGTGTTGCAGATGCCGACAACGGCAGAGCAATAATGAACTTCTTACCGCAAGAAGGTACAACTTCTAAATACATAACTGCGGTAAAAGGGCGTGACGAACATCTTATTCTTGCAAACGGTAAAAATTTAAAACTCGGACGATTGAGCTTTTATATAAAAGACCCTGCAAAGTTTGCAAAGCTTTCAAAAAGCGAACTTAAGGATGTTATTAAAATTGTACCGTTTTCGACAATGATTACAGTGCAGGACGATACTATTACAGATGATGACGGTGTTCATATAGGTTATATCGACAGCAGTGACGGAGATGTCAAATGGTACTCAAGAGCTGATAAAAATGTTGAGTGTAATTTTGAGATTGAAGCGGCACTTTCAAATGTTAAGGCATTGAATGAGGAGCTGACAGTTACTTCTTATGACATCTATAAGAATGGTACGATAGATGATTTACTTGATTTCATAAATGATAAAATGTCGATTATATCACTCCAATATGCAGACGGTTCCGAAAGACCGGCAGTGTTTAAGTGGGATAAGACGACAAGCAATCTAAGCTCGATTTCGTGGAATCCAAAAGAAGGTGACTATACGGTTGTTCAAAAATACAATGATGATTTTGATATAACCGTTACAATACATGTGATGCCGATTAATTTGATTGGTTTCACGGCAGAAAATGAGAATTTGACGTATTGGACCGGTGCGGCGGATTATCCTGCAACAATAGACGATTTGAAACTTGCACCAAAAGCAAAACCGATACTTGATAAATATATTCCAAACGGCGGAGTACCGGAGTTTAATATCGGATGGTACCAGCTTAGCACTGAAACATCGCAGCTGCTTGATATACCTGACGATATCAAAAACAAAGTGGTAGGTAAATATACAATTTTGGGACACATTGCGGATATAAACAAAATATCGATTAATTATCCGTGGCTTACAGTAAAGGACAGCTCTGATGTCAACTTTATAAGAAATGTTGTTGATAACGAGAGTGAGCTTCCAAAAGAGTTGGAGGTTGTAAGTGCTGTCACGGCTGATGACGGTACTTTGACAATAACAGTTAAAAATAAAGATGGGAACACAATTCCTGTAGGTACAACATTTGATGTGAGAATGCCGGGCGGAGAACTTATTGATTCTTCAATGTCGGGTTATAATGCTGTTGTAAATGATGACGGAACGGCAACAATTACTGTAAAGGCTGATATTGCAATAGATTCTGAAAAGAAACTTGCACAGATTATAAACCTTGGAAGTAAAGCCGGTAAGTTTGAAATATCATCAACGGAACCGGGAAAAAATCCGGGCCCATATACTGAATTCAGTACAAATCCGAGAAAAAATATTTATTTAGACAGCTATACTTTTGATTATTCGGATTTGCAATCGGCAATGTTTCCTATTAAAGCGGGTGTGAGTTTGCCGACAACTGTAACGCTTCCTGTACTTTCTGATTTTGTTGGAACAACATATGATGGATACGACGGTACGGAAATAGGTAAGCTTTCGACCTTCACAGTTGATTCGTGGGATGTTATTGACGGAGACCCTACATTGGTTGGCAGTGTTGTAACTGTAAGGGGTACGCTTTCAACAACGTCATATACAAACTACGGAAATGTTGTAAATGAGAATAATAACACAGTTGAGATTAAGTATTTGGTTGTCAACGGTGATGATAGAGATGAAATTGATGTAATACCCGATTTTACATATGACAAAAAACAAGTTGGGTATGATTATAATGATTTGCAAACAAATTCATTTACTGTTAAAAATATAGGCTCAACCGATATATACGGCTTGACAGCTGCTATTTCTTTGAGTAAAGATGGGAATAAAGAAGCATTTACCATCAGCAAAAAGTTGCCTCAGATTTTACAAAAAGGTGAAAGTGTAGACTTTGATATAACAACTAATATAGGTCTTGATGTAGGAACTTATGAATGTACAGTTTCTGTTATATCAAATGATGGAGTCCTTCGAACGTTTAAAATCTCTTTTGAAGTTACGGAAGCTCCTACATATAAAATAGAGCTTGTTTCTGATAATGTAAATTATGGTAAAGCAGAAACGGACTCGGGATTATATACTGCAAGCGAAGGTGAAGCTATTTCAATAACAGCAACTCCCGAAGAAGATTGCGTTTTCGCCGGATGGACATGTGAAACCGGTAATGTGACATTCGCAGACAGCACATTGGCTAATACGACATTTGAAATGCCGGCAGAAAATGTTAAAATAACGGCTCACTTTAAAGAGTCGCTTGGAGCGAAACTCAGAGCGACAGAACTTATGGTTAAAGATACAAATGACAATGATCAGGATTTACATGATCAGAATTGGAAAATTGTAAAGTTTGACCCTGTAAAACGTGAGTATTATGTTGCAGTGCCAAATAGTGTTGACAAAGTAAAGCTTTGGTTCAAACTTAGAGATGAAGCAAAAAATGCGACGCTGTCTCTTTCGCGTGAACATAATTCTGTAACTGATACATTGACCACGCCAACGGAGGACGCAACAGATAATTATTATAAGTCGGAGGATATAGAGCTTGATGTCAGCCCTGTTGATAACCTGCTTACATTGACGATGACATATGATGATCCTAATGACGATCCTGATGAAGGCGAAGTTACAAGGTCGTATAAGATTCACGTTTACAGAAAAATAGAAGAGTCCAAATTGATGAAATTTAATTATGGTAACTCGCCGTATGGCTTAATTATGCGTGATACGGCAATAACGGATAAGGCGACGGCTAAAAATGAATTTGACAAAAATGATTATACATTTACTGCAGGATATACGCCGGCAGGTGCAACGGTGGGTGTAAATTATTGCGGTGAAGCTTGGACGTCGGGTGTGAATTATGATTTGGATGATACAGCATTGTTTGTTTTGAATTCGGGAACTTTTACAGACCCGGGATATGAAAGCGTTATTAATTCGATTGGCGGAGCGGTAACCGATGTCACCAAAAAGATAACGGTTAATGTTTTAACGGAAACAAATGCGGCATATCAAGATGGCGGTTCTACGGATTATTCATCTGTCAATGCACAGACAATTAATCTGCCGTCGAGCGGTACAATATCCGAATTAAATGCGGAACGAATCCGACCTGATAAATATGAACTTGTTTATTCATTCGCAGATTTTGACGGTTCAATCGTTTCAATAAAAAGACCGTTAATCTTGCTTAATACTCTTGGAGATGTCAATAATGATAAACAAGCAGATACAAAAGATGTTTCAAGAATAAGAAACAGATTCAGCGCAGATTTAGCTAACAACACAAATGTTACAGGTTATGATGTTGGCGGATTGCTCAATAGATATCGTATCTGCGATGTAAATAAAGATAGAGCGGTGAATTTGATAGATGCAAATAATATACGTGCTAAAAAAATGATTCAGTTCTATACTAATGATGGAGGTGGTGCGTAATGAATAAGATTCTCAAAAGCTTAGTGTCAGGATTTACGTCACTATCTATGTGTGCTGTATGTATGATTAGTATTCCTGCTACTGCGGATGAATACGAAAATATAGAAACACAGGCAACAAACAGAACTTTATCTGTAGATTTTATGGGCAGAGGTTCTACACCAAATGATGCAAGTCCCGGTAAAGCAGGATTTAGCAAAGATGATGTAAACTTAACCAATCCGCTTGAATTTTGGGTAGGTATCGGCGTTGAAAATGTAAACGATTTACCGTTGTTTACTGACGGTGTTTATTCGTTAGATGTAGCGTTTGAATATGATCCGAATTACGTAAAGCCGTATTGGGATAAAACAACTGCATCTTCAACTGCAGAACAAAGCTGGAATGATGAGCTGGTAAAGGGAAACCTGAGCTCAACAGGTGACAGCAGTGCTTGGTGGGATGATACACAATATGAGATTACATCTGTTCGTGAATGTGATATAGATACTGCGTTAAATGATAGAGAAAATAGCACAGAAGCTGCTCAACGTGCTTTAGATGGCTGGAAAATGTGCTATGTGGGTGTGGTATTTAAAGGGAACTCGCTGTTAAGATTTAAAGACTTGGCAAGTAATTCAAAGCAGTATTTGCTGAAATTGCCTTTCGTTCTTTTGAGTGCTCCCGATGAAACTGCGGCAGACCAGAATCCTACTGTATTGAGTATGGTTCGAGGCGGAGATACGTTTGCTATCGGTTAGCGACGGTACAAATCCTTATGCATCATGGTTTGCTACGACACATCCGGCTCCGGATGATACTAACCTTAAAAATTTATTTGATTTCAGCGGCGATATAAGTCTGTTTGGAACAAATGATGCAATAGATAATATAGTTGCGGTAAAACCGGGAGAAACTCCGTCAGATCCGGGAGCGACTCCGTCACCGGATACAACTTATTATTTATCATCGGACAAGACTTTACAAGAAGATAAGTTTAAAGCGGAAACTAAAACGTATTATGTAAGTGTTCCTAATGAAACGGAACAAATCAGAATGGACGTAAGTTCATCCGAAAAACCGACTGTAACTGTTAATTCGGCAAGCGTCAATGTGACAGCATCAGACGCTAAAAAGTATTCGTCAGATTTATTTGATCTTGCTGAATTGGACAAGACTGTGAACGACGGATATAATAATACTGTTACAATTACAGCCGGAGGTACAACATATACGGTATATATCCGTAGATTGCTGAAACCGAAGATTACATTAAATTACGGTAATTCGCCATATGGCGAAATCATGAAGGCTTCTAATATTGCTGATTCTGATAAACAAAAGGCAAAAGATGCATTTGATGCAAATAATAAATATGATGCAAATTATTTGCCAAATGGGAAATCAACGAAAGTTTATTATTCGTCAAATGCATGGGGAGGCTCAACAGATCCAAAAATAAACTTGGACAGGGATGAAACTGCATTATTTGCGTTTGAGTATAAAGGTTTTGAAGATCCGGGATTTGATGCAATAGATTCTTTAGGAAATGTTGTCAAAAAATCGGATGTTACTCGAACAATTTCTGTCTGCGTATTGCCTGCTTTGGATATGAAAGTGACAATTATTCCGAGTATGTTTAATACATATTCAGTTGACGGCGATGAAACTCATGATGTATTCACCAATGCTAATTTGACTGGTAGCAGTAA
>OLOO01000557.1_pt1 | contig 32943 bp, 22 predicted proteins | sample 1672621 | NCBI WGS metagenome assembly OLOO01 (sample SAMEA3136706, study PRJEB25190) | human gut metagenome | biome: human gut; feature: human-associated habitat; material: faeces | place: Austria | collected 2013 | reverse complement strand
CGGCGCGCGTCAGGTGGCGCGACAGGCCGTTGCCGTAGAAGATGTTGTCGCCGAGGACGAGGGCGCACGGCTCGCCGGCGATGAACTCCTCGCCGATGGTGAAGGCCTGCGCCAGGCCGTCCGGCGAGGGCTGCTCGGCGTAGGAGAGGTTCACGCCGAAGCGGGAACCGTCCCCGAGTAGGCGCTCGAAGTTAGGCAGGTCGGTCGGCGTGGAGATGACCAGGATGTCCTTGATGCCCGCCAGCATGAGCGTGGACAGCGGGTAGTAGATCATCGGCTTGTCGTAGACCGGCAGCAGCTGCTTGCTGGTGACGAGCGTGAGCGGGTACAGGCGCGTGCCCGAGCCGCCCGCGAGGATGATGCCCTTCATAGATTGGACCTCCAAAGTTGGGCGTACACAGTTGGTACTAGTATACGCGAGAGGGCACGCGGGCTGCGAAGCTGCACAAAAGTAGGACGAGGTGCAATGTCGAGCACGCCCGTCCGTCGATCTACTTCCCGACTCTACGCAACCCCGCCCTTTATGCAGCGATCCACCCATGCCTTAAGCCTTCGAGGAAACGTCTCCCTAGCCCCGCTATCAGTATCATCGATATCGGAAACGGGCTCACCGCAGACGAGGTTCGTGATAGGCGCTTCCGCGATTCGCACCTCTCCCCCCAAGATTGGAACAGCAGCTTCGACCTTCCCCACAGACACATCAGGAGACAGCGGGACAACAGCGCTACCGGCAAACACGGGCTCACCCTTGCTTGCGTTGATGTAGAAATGAAAGTTGTAGGTTCGACATCCGACGTCCCAGCCATCTTCCCGGTCAACAAGCACCTGGAAATCCGCATCAGACCCATCCATCTGAAACCACTGAAGATCCGACTGATCCCCCATGGACCAAACAGCTAAACGCGCATCGCCAGCGGGCTCAAATGATGTAAAGCTAACGCAAATGCCAGAGTCAGGCCAAATAACAGGTACACACGCTTCCGCACGCGAGCGGTGCGACTCTTCGACAAGGCGACGCTCGACAGCAAGAGCCTCGTCAGATGCCTCAACGGGTGCGCAAGTATAAGTCTGACGGATTGAGGCGCCATCAAAACCACCCGCGCCCAGATCAGAACAGACCAAGTTCGCAAAGCAATCAGACTCTAAAGCAACCGTTCGCTCGGCAACAAGATCAAGACCTCCCTTGCGCAGACTATCCTGTTTCTCCCTATCTGCAGCCAGCGACACGATCGCCGTTGCCAAGGAAGCTGCATCCGAACGCGCAAGCAGAAGACTACCGTCCCTAAAATCAAATAGGTTGTTCTCCCGGTAGAGATCGATGACGGGAAGCCCGCACGCCATCATTTCGAAAGGAATGCGTGAGGGATTTGAGATACTGAGCGATACTCCGCATTTGCAACGCCAGTAGAGCTCGCGGCATTCATCGGTAGAAATCAAGCCAAGCGACACCACGCGATGATCGGAAATGGGCACCGGGGCATCAGAGCCATACAGATAAAACGTAAGCGATGGATCGAGCTCCAGTGCAACGCGAATTGCCTCCACGAGCAGAGGAGCAACGCGTCGTCCCTTTTCAGGCTGATAAATAGCGCATACGGCGTGCTCTGAAGCCGGCTTCGAGTTTTCACGGCAGCCGAGGTTCTCTGAATAGTAAGACGGACCAACGCCAAAGTCCGTATATCCAAGCACACTGCCATATTCTCTGTCTATTTTTCCCGCGAGCCACTTGCCAATGGTGACAACTCGAAGCCCGTGGCGATACGTGTTTTCCGCAGCAAGAAAGTTGCTATCCAAGGAGAAGAACCAAGGCTCATAATCCTGAACGAAATAAAAGCCAGGAGCGCCATGTGAACTCGAAGCCAGATACTCGACAGTGTCCCAGGACGTCGCAATGGAAAGAGTTCGATCTTCCTCATTAGCACCTGCAAGGAGCCAACGATCAGGAGCCATGCCAAACCACGCTAAACATGACTCCTCGACGAACAAAAGATCAAGAACTTTATTTACTGGAGGAATCACATAAAAGTCATTGCGATATCCACGGCATGAGAGCGCGGAGGCATTTTGAAGAATGGTTCGAAATCCGCCGCCGCCCATAGTCGGGGTGGGAACGTACCATGCGGCAACTAGTCCCTCTTGTTTGTTCATCATGAGCCCCCCTGACGCTCTCCGGGACATGGCTACAGGCCAAGTGATTCAACCATATCGGTCAGAAATGGGAACAGGTCCTCATCGGAAAGATAGTGAGCGTTCACGCAGCCACACGACACTTCGGCGGAGTATCCTTCGCAAATTCGGGCAAGCTCACAGCCGATTCCATGCGGCGTAACATTGCTTACAGAAACGACGGAGTCACCGAAACTCGCGAGATCCTTCCCGACAAACGTATTCGTAATGACCTTAACGCCGAAAGAAGCCATTTCCAACGGAGGATAGCTCGGATGGGGCGAGGCCATCAGGGAAATGCCCGCATAGGACTCAGCCAGCAAGCTCGCATATCCTTCGAGAGACTGTTTGCCCACAGAAACAAGATACCTGCCGTTGGCCAACGGCACAGGGGGATGCTGCTCACCGGCAGAGAGGAACTCCCAAAAAGGGCTTTCTGGACAGGTCTCAACGAACTCCCTCAAGGACTCGACAACGAGTTCGAAAGCATTGCGCGGTGTCCCAGGACGACCATATACGAGAATCTGACGACGCTTCGCGGCCCTGCCATCAAGCTGGACAAGCTTTTCCTTAAGCTTATCGTTCAGCATCGGATCGAAAGAAAACTCGGACTCGAAGCGGAAACCACGCTCAAAGAAGTACTGCCTAAGCTCAGAGGAATTGAACACGGCAACAACGGGAGTCGAGCTCGTGTATGTAGAGCGCGCGAGAAGGTAATTCGAAGACCAGGCATAGAATCCAGGCTCATAATCTTGAATCAAGTATATAAGCGGATTCATCTCAAGGTCGCCGCGCGAGAAATGGACACCGTATTCAGACTGATAGCAGTAAGCCGACCACCAGGACGTAGCAATGAACCAATCGCCTCGCGCAACGGGAATATCAGCGGTATTACGAGAAGACGCGTTCACGATACTGAAGTGCGCATCTCCCTCGGAACCAAGTTCATATAGCTCATAGCCGTCGAAGCGCTCGGATACAGAACCGGCACGCGTTACGGCATCGAGCACAATAATCCTGCCATCCATGCCAGTTTCAGCAAGCAACCGTTCGTAGAACTTAAGAGCTGTGGCGATGCCGCCGAAGATATCCTCAGGATTAACGGAAGGAACGAGAAGATTGAGGCGCCTGCGTTCCGACTCAGCTTTAACGAAATGAAGCGGTCGAATCTCGGGGACTGACACCTCCATGCGCGCACCAGCACTTCTCTGCAGACGCTCCTTGTTCGAAAGCACCCTTGGCGCACAGGACATGTAGTCCAAATTGGAGTTGTAATACGGATCTCCAGCAGCAACGTAAGGCCGATACATAGCCTCCGATAGCTTAAAGTCAATAGCAGGGATATCCTTGGCATCACGTGTCTTCGACTCGTAATGGGTGAGCCTCACGCCCGGAAGATACACATTGCGTTTACCATACTTCATTGCACGGAGGCACAGCTCAACGTCGCTACCACAAACAATGAAATCCTCATCAAACAGCCCAATCTCTTCCAAGCAGGAACGGGAGATGGCCATGCAGGCGCCCGTAACAGCAGAAACATTCCTTGTCACCATGGGAGAAATGAACGGATTTCCGTTGTGCACCGCAGGCATTGCCTTGTAGACATGATCGGCCCAGCCGCCCATTCCGACCACAACGCCAGCATGCTGAATAGTGCCATCGGGATAGGTAAGCAAGGCTCCGGCGACTCCAATTTCAGGTCGCAGTGCGTTTTCAACAAGTCGGGTAAGCCAGGAACCCTCGAGTACCTCAACATCATTGTTCAAGAAAATGAGGACATCGCCCTTCGCCTCAGAAATCCCCTGGTTGTTTAGCTTGGACCAGTTGAAAGGGTAGGCAGAGGTTACAACCCTGACGTTCTCATGCTCGGAAACAACTGTATCAAAATACGCAAAGGTCTCAGCATCGGACGAATTATTATCCAACACGATAATCTCAAAGTTAGGATACTCGGTCTTTGCGAAGATGCTGTCGATAGCAACCTTCAGATCGTCCGCATGGTCTTTTGTGGGGATCACAATCGAGGCCAGCGTGCCCGCAGCGACCGGATACCTCACGTCATAGACGAACAGGTTGTCAGTCTCATCTACTCGACACTCGTCTTTACCGTACAAGCTGTCGAGATAGCTTTGGATTGCTTTCTGCCCCGCGAACTGAGAATACGGCTTGGCATCAGGGTTCGATGCCGTAGAGGAAGCGATGGCACGCCAAGAATACAACGACTTCGCAACGTGGGAGATGCGCTTAGCAGCAGCCGACATGCGAAGGAACAGGTCGTAATCCTGACTGCCGTCGAACTCAGAACGAAAGCCACCCACCGACTCGAACAGAGAACGACTGAAGGCAACCAAATGCCCCACGTACATCTGAGAAAGCATGAGGTCAGGCGACCAGTCGGGCTTATGAAGTACGGCGAGTCGATTGCCATCTTCGTCCACCACATCATTGTCGGTGTAGATAAGATCAGCATGCTCCACGGTGGCCGCAACGAACAAGTCGGCCAATGCAGCCGGATGAATGACGTCATCGTTATCCATCAGGGCAATGAAATCGCCCTTGGCAAGCTCTGCGGCGGCATTTGTTGCGCCCGAAATCCCTTGGTTGTCTTCCAGGTAAACAACCTTGATCTCTTCGGATTCCTTCTTTTGCAAGTAATCGCGCACGCGCTGGTCGGTCGATGCATCGTCAGCGATACAAATCTCCCAGTTATCGTACGTTTGAGCCTCTACCGATTGAATGGCCAAATCGAGCCATTTGATATCCACGTTATAGACGGGCATCACGATGGAGAAGCGAACGCTCCCCGTAGAGCTCCCCGGCTCAAGACCCTCAGATGGAAGCGCAACGTCATCCATCACAATCTCATCGTGAAAACGATCGCGCAGACCAACAAGACCATACTTAACGGCGTACTTTGCTGCTCGCGCATAGCTACCAGGATTCTTTTTTGCCAACCCAAGCAGAGTCTTTGCTGTATCTATCTTCGACATATTTACCTGCCCAATAATAAACAGTTCCAAAACATAGACTTTATCCCAAATGAACCTGAGGTCCAGAGAGCGTCAAACTATTGTAAGCAAGACGGGCGGCATACTCGTGGCCAAATACTCACATCCGTCATCCATACATAGCGCCACCTCGCCCAGCAAATACACAGACTCGTGTCTAAAGCTGGAATACCACAAACATACAGACGGCAAAACCCGTCGCGCCGGTGAGCATCATACCGCCCCTTGCCAGCAATAGACGCACGCGCGTATCGGAAACACGGCTCGATCCGACACCCAACATGAGAGGCGCAAGCAGAGGCAAGATATATCTCGGCGAGCAACCATTTACTGTCCAGAAACCAACAGGAGTAAACGACACGTACAGCGCAGTAGCCACAAGCACAACAGAGGCGAGAAATATAAAAACTAGATAGCACCTTGCAAACACACTGAATGAGGGTCCGCTCTCGGAATCGGGGTCAAACAACGCGGTAGCCACAATACACGATAGGGGCACGAGGGAAAGAAAAGGGACGATCGTTTCAATAAAACCGAGATACGCCGTATACACCGCATATCCGCCTGCTTCCAAAGGCGAAAGATAGCCAATAACAAAAAAGCCGATCGTCGCCAAAAAGCCGAGAGGGTCAGTGAAAAAGTACTTAATCTGTCCAATCGAGCTGACGTCTGAACCGCCCCTTACATCGCCTGCGTTACCGCTGGACGTAAACAGCAGAGGCAACACAAACGACAATATCATCGCCAAGGTAAACACAAGCAGGGCAGCATAGTACCGGCGTTTTTGACCTGCATTTCCAAGCCGCCCTTTCGGCACCAGAAGTAATATGCCAGCGAGTAGAAAATAAATGGCCTTCGATGCAAGGCCCAGAGCCAAGACGACCAGACAAGGAAGCAAGCGACTGAATGAAATCCGAACATTAGAAGAAATCAACCGGGAAGCAAGTGATGTGAACAGTATGAGACATGAGATGACCCATGGATCATAGGAAAAGCTTGCCGCCAAGAATAGGTTGGTGGGCAAAAGGCCAATACTAGAAAAGCACCATTTCTTCGAGGGGGCGATGGCAATCGCGGTTCCCGTAATAGCAATATACGTAAGCAGGTTAAACAATCTACCCGCCAACACAAGGCCGCTCAAAGAAAGATGAAGCAGCCGACCCATCCAGATGCCAAGCGCATTCGGAATGTTACCGACCATTGAGATTGAAATGAGGTCCGCATGGAAAACAGGGGAAATCCACCCGTGCACCTCTTCGATCTGACCAAGATCGGCAGCGTCAGAATATTGCTCATCAAGTCTAGGAAGAGACTCATAGAGGAGGGAGTAGTTCATTTCACCGGTCGTATTGTTCCACGGCATGACCGCCATTTCCACTTCAGCAGGAGACAATTCCGCACTGCCAAAGTAAGAAATACCCAAGCTTCGATCAAAATGAATGCCGTCATCCCAAGAAAAGCCCGTGGATGGAGGAATGCAAAAAACAAAAAAAGAGCCGATAGCAAATGAAATAAGAAGGAATCCAGCAAGAGGCGTAAAGGAGCGCCATTGAAGTAACATCACCACGAACACAACAACAACGACAACGCACGCCGAAAGATAGATTAGGGAAGACGCGTGCCCCACAACAACGTAGAGAATTCCCAGTCCAAGCAACATCAAGAAGCTTGCAGCCAGGAGAATCACAACGCGTACTCGATCGCGACGATTGTCTGATTTAGACAGCTGATTTCTTAGGACCGGAACGAGACGAACAAAAGCCAAGCGCACAACTATCGCAACAACAATCCCGAACACAAAAAAAATCGCCACACGCCTTCGACTCCAGTCCTCAATAACAAGTGGATTGGAAGAACGCATGCCCCACAAGGTCAGAGCCTCCATTGCGATAGCGAACAGCGTTGAGAAAAAGAGAAGCGGCTTCGCTTTATGCCAAACCGAATAAATATGTTTTTGATGCTGGGATCGGTCTGGAATTGAACCAAAGTAAGAATAGAGCAATGACACAAATATGAATAGAAAAAGTAAACCGGCAATAACGCGAGGGATAGACACTGTTGTGACCTCTACTCTCAATTACTTCCTACGGAACAGACCATCACATCAACCTCGAAGCGCCTGTTCCTCAACAAGCTGATTAATCCTCCGACGCAGCTTCGAGATGCTCACCGTATTGCTGAACTCACGATACAGGAGCAAAACGATCACGTAGAGGAACACGAAGTTCGCCGGACTCTCAAATCCCAGAAGAGAAGATAGCCAAAAGGCTACCTGGGGAAAGGCGGCCAGCACAACAAAGCTAAAAACAAAGAAAAGCCAGAACACGGAGTCCAGTACCTCGATCTGCGCCTTCCTCAGTTTCTTGATGACAAAATACAAAACCAAAAGCGCCCCGAGCAGGAGGACGGCCCTAAGCACAATAGACATTGTTCAATCACCTAAACCACTGAACGAAGAGTATGGAAATGCAAGCACGCGCCATATAGGCAATCGATTTGGGAATATTCAAGTAGCTCTCCCCCGCCTGCCTCTCGCGCATTTCAACCTGGACCTCACGAACCTTCGCGCCCTTCTTCATAAGGTAAGAAATAGACTCAGGTTCCGGATTCAAGGAGTCATCGTTTGCAAAACGCTCAATCATCTTCCTATTAAACATGCGCATGCCAGAAGTCGGATCTGCGACTCGCTTGCCGGTAGTGAGCTTAATCGCAACCGTAATGATGCGCGAGCCGAGCATGCGTGCAGAAACCTCTTTGCACTTGTTTACAAAGCGTGAGCCAATAACGATGTCGACGTCTTCAGCAACCGCGAGATCAAGCATCTTGGAAATATACTCAGGCCTGTGCTGGCCGTCCGCATCAAACTGAAGGGCGTAATCATAGCCGTTACGAAGTGCGTACTTCATGCCAGTTTGGAAACCGACTGTGAGGCCGGAATTAACCGGCAACGACACGTAGTTATAACCATGCTCGAGGCAGATACGCTCTGTACCGTCCTTTGAACCATCGTTTACTACAACGTAATCGACACCAGGCAGCGTCGAAGTCAGTTCGTCAACGGTTGAAGAAATGGATTCTTCCTCATTGTAGGCTGGAATAATCACCAAAAGGCGCTTATTGGACATGAGACAAATGCCTTTCAGACAGTGGCGAGAAATTGCGTACTACCACTTGATGTCGATCCTCAGTTTGGTAATCGCAAAGCGATAGGCAGACAAAAACGGCCTCATGAGGTGCGCTTTATAGAACAGGCGTGCAATCCAAAGCTTGATGAACGGGCCTTTTTGCTTAAGGGCATACGAAAGAGACATGCAGTTCGAATTGCGCCACGTCGAGAACTTGTCATCCAAGAATGAAGTGCACCTCGAAATGTAGGCAGAAACATCGCAGGTCGGATCGTTGAACAACCTAAACAACAGAGAGACACCCAGATGAAGGAACGCCATACCGTCTAAGGCCTTAAGCATGTCCTCTGAAACGCCGCGTTCAAGGTACAAGGAACGTATGAAGTCGAAAGTGCGATAAATCGAATCTACCTGTTCTTTGCGAACAGTGTTAATAATCGAATCTGCGCGCACCATATAGTTGATCAGCGGCACATCGGAGAAAACGACCTTGCCGCGAGCCTCGAGATATACGAGCAAGTGGAAAGCCAAGTCATCTAATACAGTCGGCGGCTCCTCAAGGTCGTTCATGGACTTGAGAATGCTTGACCGGAACGCCTTATTCCAAGGAGCTCCGTTAAGCTCAATGAGTCGACCCGGTTCCTCGCTAATAACGAAGTCCTCGCGGGGACTGCACATCTCAACCGACAGAACCTTATTGGTGTCGAGATCAATCCGCTTAAAGCCACACACTGAAATATCGGCATCGTTCTCCTTCGCTGAACGATAAAGAATCTCAGCGAAATTAGGAGCAACCGTGTCGTCACTGTCTACGAATCCGATGTACTCACCCCTGGCAATTCGAATACCATCAAAACGACCGCGCCACACGCCCTCGTTCTTCTTATCAATAACGACAACTTTTCCAGGATTTGCAGCCTCATAGGAACGGAGGATATCGATGCAGCCGTCCGGCGAACCGTCGTTGATACAGATGATTTCAATATCATCTAGCGTCTGGTTAATAAGGGAGTCGAGACATGCCGGGAGGTACTTCTCCACCTTGTAACAAGGAACAATCACACTCAGCTTAATTGACGAATCGGCTGTTATCAAAGCAACATCCTTCTAATCGCATCTTCAAAGGGCCTCAGGTTCAACTAGCCTAGTTTACCGCAGGGTGGCCATCCCCATTAAACATCAACCACAAGAGCACCTCAGACCGAGCAGGACATCATGCGCTTAACATGAACAAAGCCCTCCTTGGCAAGACAAACGGTATCATTATCGAATTAAAAAGCAGTTCGTCCAAACGTAAGGTGCAATGGAGGTCTCATGGCGCAGCCCAAGATTCTAAACGTCTTGTATCAATCCGACAACAACTACGCGATGGTTACGGGCGTCTCAATAGAATCACTCTGCATGAATAACGCCCACCTTGATCAGATAAACGTCTACCTCCTTGATGACGGCATCTCTAAAGAGAACCTTGCAAGAATTAGGGGCATTGCGGAGAAGTATGGACGCAATCTTATTCCCGTTGACCCTACGAGCATTAGGAATATGCTCATCCAACTGAAAGTCGAACCTTGGCGTGGAACCTACACCACGTACTACAAGCTATTCGCAGCCTCCACGCTCGATCTTCCCACCGACCGAGTCCTCCAAATTGATGGCGACACCATCATCAACGGCCCTCTTGACGAACTAATCGAGATGGACCTTGGCGATTCTATTTGCGCCGCCACATGGGACTGCGTTCTCACCGAATACAAACGCTGTATTGATATCCCTCGTGAGGATTACTACTTCAACTGCGGAGTCATGCTCATCAGCCAACCAAACTGGAACGCCTATGGCTGCACCGAAAAGATTATCGACCACCTGACCCATGTGAGAAACAAATACTTTGTCGTAGACCAGGACATCGTAAACGTCCTCTTCCGCGATAAGATCGAGTACATCAGTCCAACGTACAACTTCAATAGCTGCTTCTACATCTACGGAGTCGACTATGTTTACAAGATCTATCATCTTGACGACAAGCTATATTTCCCCAAAGAAACCGTTACCTCCATTCTTGATAACGGGGGCCCGCTCATCAATCACTGCATGAGCGCTCAGACCGGTCGCCCGTGGGAACACAACAGCATCCATCCCCAAAACGCGCTTTTTGATAAGTATCTGGCCCTCACCCCTTGGACAGACGCCGACAAGCTGACCGTCCGCCGAACCTTCGTTTTCCGGGCCCAGCGCTTTGCCTACGAGCACCTTCCCATGTCCATCTACTGGGTTATCCATCGCGTCGTCCTCACGATGTGGATGAACGAACAGGACAGGAAGTGCAAAAAGGGTGAATAGAGCCAAAGAACTTAGCATCGGCGAAAACATTGCATGGAACTCAATCGGCAACTTTGTCTACCTCATCGCACAATGGGCCCTTAGCTACATCGTTGTTCGAGTCCTTGGCTATGGACCGGCAGGAACCTTTTCACTTGCAATGTCCATTGGCAACTCCCTAAACGCGATTGCCACCTATACGATGCGCAATTATCAGGTCTCCGACCTGAAGGGAGACTACTCTGATAACCAGTACATTCTTTCGAGAGCCATCACGTCGGGAATCTCGCTTTTAGCATGCATTGTGTTTACCGGAATTAACCCTTACGACGGTTACACATCCCTGTGCATCATCGCCTACATGGTGTTCAAGATTTCCGAGGCCGTCTCTGACGTTTATCAGGGGATACTTCAACGTGCGAACAGAATGGACTACATCGGGAAAGCTTACATTCTTAAATCCCTTGTGGACCTCGCGCTATACTGCGGAATCCTCTTGGCAACCAATGACCTCCTGTTTGCAATTTGCGGACTCAGCATTGGCTCTACCGCTATTGTCTGCATCTACGAGCGAGCCACCGCACGACCGTTCTCAAACCAGAAGAAAACGAGCAGTGATGTAAAAGAGGATCTGGGAAGGGTGCTAGGTCTGCTTATTGCCTGTCTTCCCATCGCGGCCTATGGCCTCTTCTTTAACACCATGGGGCAAGTACCCAGATACGCACTTGAATTCATGCTTGGAAGCGAGAAGCTCGGCATATACACGTCCGTAGCTATGCCAGTAACTCTTGTGCAGGTATCTGCAAACTATCTATTTGTTCCCCTTACTGCCCCGCTCGCCCAATGCTATCTTGATAAGAACTCCAAACGCTTCTACGACATTATCAAGAAGGTGAGCATAGCGATCGCTATTATTGCTGTCTGCGCGTTTGCCGGATTTGGCCTTCTTGGAAAACCGGTTATGCGCCTGCTATTTGGAGACTCGATCCTCCCGCATCTCTATTTGCTCAACCCACTCATCGTATGCAGCATCCTCGTTGCGCTTTCATGGTTTCTCTCGGCAGCGCTCACCGTTATCAGGCAACTCAAAGGGCAGCTACTTCTCAGCCTTAGCAGCTTCATCCTCTCCTGCATACTGAGCCCCTTACTTATCTCGTTATTTGGAATGAACGGGGCGACGTTCTCCTATATCGCCGCTCTTCTTGCCTTTTCGGCCGGCAGCTTGGTGCTGCTTTTCAAAAGCTTCAAACCCAGCACTGCTTAATATAGCGCCCCGGGATCGATTGTGATCCCAGGGCGTTCCTACATCCTACCCAAAAGAACCAGTAACCTAAAAGCCAGCTCATCACCGACGGTTTCTCGATAGCGAACAGGCCAGAAAGCCTTCCTCAACTGGGTGAGAACGGTAATGGGCCGACTGTAGAGGTCAATTAACTCACGGTTGTGAGCGCTGAATTCCCCAGAACATGCGGTGGCAACCCTCTTGATCATCACACGCACTTTTCCGAGCGTTTCCCCAAACAAGAACGTTCTAATCCTGAAACTGAGCCTCTGAAATGCTCCCATATTCCCAGCCGATACATTCTCTGAGTGTCTCCGATATTTAAGGGACACCCTCGGATCCGAAATAGTATTCCCATACCCATTTGAGATGAGAGCGCATAACCAATCATGTCCCGCAATACCATCGGGATCGACAGACAGCAATCGCTCCCTCATGGCGCGATTGAAAACCATTACCATCCCGGGTATAGCGGCTTCAGCAACAGCATTTTCCAAGCTGGAAGACAGCCTGCGATTTGGAGTGTCTTCGACCTCATTCAGATTCTGATCGCAGAACACGAAGTCACTGTGATACATCACAGGCACGGAATCTGCGAAAGCCCCCGCCTTGTCGAGCTCTTCAACCGCACGCGATAGCTTTTCGGGGAGCCAGAAGTCGTCCTGGTCACTAAACGCATAATAATCGGTATCTGGACATGCTCGCAGTGCAGCGAGGAAACCAGCTGCAAAACCAAGATTCACACCATCGATCACGACGACATTATCGCGGTCTGTATATTCGTCGCAAAGCGCCACCGTTTCAAGGTTCGGAGACCCATCATTCCTCATGACGAGAACGGGCTCGCTCGTCTGCCCAAGAATACTGTCTACTTGCTCACGAAAATACTCAGCTCTCGGGTTATACACCGACATCGCGACGGATACACGATGCACCTTTTGCGTGGTCACGCCATCTCCAATTCTATAAGCTTGCCGAAAACCATTGTGCTACTTGAATATACATAAAAGTGTACGGCAGACCAAATCTACCGAGAAACTATCCGCCGCGACATTCCATATCTACGAGAAGCGGATTAGGGCCTACTGAAACGGCCTCACGACCGCCAGGATGGGCGTTGACGCGTACACGCTCGCAACGCGTACGCCAACCGCCGGAGAATTCGCCTCAATGATTCGATCTCCACCAATGTAGATGGACACGTGCCCGTTCGTCATAATGAGGTCGCCCGGCCGCCTTGACTCAAACGACACATGAGTGAACCGGTCGTTGTTGCGAATGTCGTTCGCATAGTGGTCGTGGCCCGGCGTGTAGTAGTGGTCCCACGGGTTCATGGGGCTCAAGTCCATACCCATTGCGCACAAGGCCTGCATGACCAGACCCGAACAATCCACGCCCACGCCAGGGGCACACGAGTAATCCCGCACGTATGGCGTATTGCCCACGTAACTCATGGCGGTTGTGACTATGGCGTTCACACACTGGTTGCGCGTAGCGTTGTAGGGGGTCTTAGACTCGGTACGGTAGCCGAAGATACCCTGCCCCAAGTGCGGAATGCTCATCGACTTGTTAGACACTTGGTAGTACGGCCACGGGTTCTGGAACCGATGTAGAGCGGACTCTGCTAACTGGTGAACACAGAGTTTATCGTGCTGCCAGGAGCACCCGCCCCCTTGCCACACACAATTACCTGAACGCCCTCGACTCGCAGGCCGCAACTTGTTGTGCCAGCGGTGGCTCCATTAGACGTCCAACCCAGCCAGCCGTACTCCATGCAGGCAATCAAGATTGAACTCACAGGTAATATAGCTAGCGGCTACGACGTGTGCTGACGCATTCACGCTCAAAACTTCGGATGGCTGGGCTGATGAGTATTGCGCGCTCCACGTAACACCCGTTTCGCACTTTCAATATCGCCGCTGAGCGAGTTCGTTCCGCCGCTTGCGTATCATAGATTTCAGCGAAGATGCAATTAAGCTCCTCTTCGTTGGTTTTCAGCGTATGCCAACGATTCTCGCACTCAGTATGCCAACGATCCTCGCACTCAGCCTTCCATACGTTGTATTTATCAGAGATTTAACGCCCCGTACTTTTTCCTTAAATTCCGTAGCACTGCTTGGTTGCCGCCCCTGAAAAGGAGCCGAGAAATGTGCCTGCCGTCTCTGCCGTTACCGCAATAACATTCGGACAGGTCGTAGCTTGACCCACGCCATCTCGTCCAATCAGTGCAAATCCGTGCTTGGTAACACGAATGTTCTCAGGATTTTCGCTTTCATCGACCTCAAAGAGAAGAGGCGTCATACAGGCGAAGTATCTGGCAATCAACTTTCGATCAATGCCCCATTCGGTAAAATCAAGGCGAAATACGCTATCGTTCTTTGTTTGGAGGATCTGCCAGACGAACTCCCTTTGAAGTTTCTTGTCAATTGGACGGCTAGCATCATCTGGAATTACCCATCTAAATTTGGGTTTTTCTGCGCCAGGAACCTTGCCGTCTTTGCACCATCGTGCAACAACGTCGCGAGTGGTATTCCATTTTTCTGCTGCTTCTGTCGTGTTCATGCAAATCACCTAAATCACGGGATCAATCCAGCCAACTCCAGCCATATGTGCCTGTGCAGAAAGGAAGATGACCTTTTCCAAGTCCTCGTCAGATACCCCAGGCAACTCCTCAGCAGTATCGAAGGCTCCATCGATAGCATCAACCGACGAAGCACCGGAATCTTCAGCATATGCTGGCAAGCAGACATACAACGGCATAGCCAAAACAAGGGCAACGCATGCACCCAGGACGACCTTTCCGATAGAAGTTACAGGCCTCACCAATATCACCCAAAAATAAAAGTATCTAAATCAACACAATAATACCATCACATTTTAGGTCACAGCACAGGAAAAGACCTCCGTAACGCGGAGGCCCTTTCCTGAAATGCTATTCGTTTGAGATTAGTGACAGAGCCTGCGCCAAAGAAGCCGCAACGCCCTGCGGGGAGCATGTTGAGAGGTCGGCCTCGCCCATCCCGAAGGAACCTCGTAGTACGTAAAACCATTTCCCAGATACTCATTCGCCTTCGAAACAATATAGCGAACATTAAGGTCTCCCGGGTAGGCTGTGGCACAGTACCACCTATGAATGCCAACGTTGCCGCCCACCACAAACTGTTTCCACCCCTTCTGACGCGCAAGGGCAGTCATGAGCTGGACGCTCATATCCATAGTAGACGTGCTGGCCGAATTCATCCCCACATGTTCGATGGACACCGTATGCATATTCCATTCCCAGTGACCGACCGCCCACGCAGCATGATTGAGCACAATATACCAGTGGATCTGACCATCTCCAACACCAAAGTGCGCCGAAACTTGTCGTGTCCCCAAGAACGTGTTGTCAATCTGCTGCAAAGTCCTGCAGACGGAGATATGCAAAACGATTGCATTCCAATCGTTACCATAACCAGATGCGCTGTAATGATTCACGCCAATCCACGTTCGATGCAGATTGGACGGAAGGAAGTTCGTAAAGTACGAAAGCTCGCTACTGCTAGAATCTGCCCCGATTTCGTTGACAGGTACTAAGCCGCCTTCGAGCGGCTCTCTTCCATCTGCTTTTTCTCGAACTCCTCGGGGCTGAGCCGGCCAAGCGCGGAGTGAATTCTGATCCTGTCGTAGAAGCACTCTAGGTACTCGAATATCTCGAGCGCGACCTCCTCTCTGCCTGAGAAGGTGCGCGCGTGCACGCATTCCGCCTTCATGGTCCCCATCCGGGATTCCGTCACAGCGTTGTCCCACGGGCTCGAAACCGACCCCACGAACGGCATGATGCCGCCCTCCCCCATGGTCTTGCCGATGAGCGGCGACACATATCGGCTCCCGTGGTCCGAATGATGGAGGCGGCCCCTCTCCGGGCCCCTGTGCGCTATCGCCATCTTGAGCGCGTCGTCGGCCGGTTCCGCGGTCATCCCGGGGGCCATGGGCCGACCCACGACCTTGCGCGACCGCACGTCCATCACAACCGCCAGGTACAGCCGGCCCTGATGGGTCCTGACGTGATGTCGACGAACCGCGCCCTGTCCGGGCCGTCTGCACTGAAATCGCGCTTCACCGGGTCGGGGGCCGATTCGCCCTCGGAGGCGCGCTTTTCCTTCTCGGGATCCTTCGTGCAGCGCCTGGTCACGCCGTGCCAGCCGTTCCCCCGCATTATCCTGGCCACGCGCTTTCGCGAGACGCACTCGCTGTCGCGCTTCAGGACCTGGAAGACCTTCGGCGAGCCGCAGATGCAACGGCCGGCCTCGTAAACTTCAAGTATCTTCGCCGCGAGCTCCGCGTCATGTCACGACGCGCATGCTCGGAGGCGGCCGACCTGCGGTGCGCGTAGCAGCCCTGCCTTGTGACCTTCAGCGCCGACCACGGCTCCAGACACCGAGCACCGGCAGCCGAGCACCGCGATGAACTCAAACTTAGCTCTCTTCACGGAGTCTTACTCGCGAAGAAGGCGCTGGCCTTCAAAAGGATCTCGTTCTCGCGTTTAAGCCGCCCGTTCTCCCTTCTTAGCCTGCGCAGGTCCCCTGCCGTCTGGAACGGGTTCTGCGATTTGGGATCGCCTTCGGCCCTCCGGTCCGCCTGCTTCACCCAGCTGGAAGGCGAGCCGGGGTCGACCCCTAGCCTGAGCGCTACCTCCGCATAGGTGGCGTCGGATTTTATATACAGCTCCACAGCCTACTGCTTGAACTCCGGTTTGTACTTGGGCGTACCGACCATGATCTCCACCTTTCATCCTTTCCGGAATCTTATCGGAAAACGGAATTGCAAGTGTCAACCAATCTGGGGCGGATTCATACGTCCCGTTCTTCTACTTGCCCACCGACATGCTATCTGCCTCTTCTCGGCTCGGTCGAGCATTCCGAAGTCGCCCTCTCGAAATACTCTCGGCTCACCCTGCCATGGATCGTCCTGCAACCGCCTTCCTTGAACTCGGCGTTGAGCTGCCTAATGATCTTATAGGCCGCCGCCTTCAAGAACCCCCCCCCATCAGGTCGGTGCCCTCGTTCGCGTTTATCATCTCCACCGCCGTTAACCTCCCGTCCTTTAGTAGCACATTTACGCACTGTATAGCAAGACGCTAACGCACTGTTGATGTAAACTAAAAATGTATTAGTGGGTTCGCGCCATTCTGGCGTTTTATCGGACATCCGAAGCGGGGATTCGATGGAGATGAGAAACCCGCTCCTCCCGAGGGGGCGCGAGGAATATCGCCTCGCCGAGAAGCTGAGGTCGCTGCGGGGACTCACCCAAAGAGAGGGCGCGCAGGCGGCGGGCATCGACGAGTCCACCGTGCGCAACTACGAGCTCGCAAGGCGCATGCCGAAGCCCGAGCAGGTCCGGAGCCTGGCGGCGGCGCTGGAAGTCATGCCGGAGGCCCTGATTCCGTTCGACCCCGCTGCCGACCACAACGAACTCTTCCTCATGACCGTGGAGCTGGCCGACATCTACGGCTTCGAGTTCGGCTACAACGACGATTTCGCCTATATCGCCCCTACGATGGACTTCTTCATCCAAGGCATAGGAAGATGGGCGAAGGCGTACGAGGCGATGTGTAAAAACGAGGGGGCGTTCCGGGGCGACTACGAGCTGTGGAAGGACGAGTTCCACGACCATTTCAGCAAGCGGGACTACCCCGCCGCCTACCCCGACTACGATTCTAATAAGCCCGAATCGGGGCAGCGTTGGATGAGCGAAAGCTTCGCCGCCGCCCTCAAGGACATGCGCCGTATCCGCAGCCTCAACCAGGAGGAGATCGCCGAGAAGGCGGGGCTGAGCCTGTTCACCCTGCGAAGCTACGAGCAAGGAAAGCGCATACCACGCGCAAAGCAGATGGAAGCCCTCTGCGAGGCGCTGGGCGTCACCCTAACAGCCTTGACGCGGCATTATTTCGGAAGCCCCAACCAGGCGATGCACTGCCTGTTCGCCATAGCGGGAGCGGCCAACCTGACGCCCGAGAAGGATGAAGAAACAGGTCCCAGGCTTCGCACCCAGGGAAACATGGTGGAGTGGGCTTTCGTCCGCCTGACTGACAAGCTGGAGGAGCTGAAGGACAAGCCGACGACGGAAAGGCGCGATGAGCTGACCCATTGGCTTGCGACGTTCGACTGCACCGATGATGACACCATGAGCGATGCACGATTAGCAGGCCGCCTCGAAAGCAACAATGAAAAACTTATTCCAAAAGCGTAAGAGCAAGTTTCCGCAAATGATGAAGGAGCAAAAATGAGCAAAAGCCTCAACATCACGCAATCTTCTATTATAGATTTCATCGAAAGTGAGCGGCATCGCATAGACGATGGAATGAGTCCCAGTGAAGCTTTCGAACACGTCGCTGCTCAACAAATTTTGACCCAGTATCTGCTTGATGATGACGATATCGCCAGAGGGTTGACTGACGGCGGAGGCGATGGCGGCTATGACGGCATCTTTGTATTCGTAAATGATATCCTGGTCAATGGAGAGGATTCCGATTCGCTCGAGTTGGACAATAAAAGCAGGGTGGACATTCATTTTATTCAGGCGAAAAATCAAACCAGCTTTTCAGAAGTGATTATCCAAAACTGGAAAGATTCGTTTGCAAACCTGACAGAATCAGAAGACCCTGATCGGGAAAGATATCGCGAAGACGTTATCGATCTCTTTATTTTAATTCGAGCAATCCTTAAACAAACGATAAAAAAAACGCCTGCAGGTCTATATTCATTTTTGGGCAGTTTCATTGGCCACTCAAATTCACAACAACCTAGAGAAACAAGCTGGAGAACTTGAGGAACTTGTCGAACGCATCATTCCATCTAAAAACACAGTGGTAGATGTTGATTTTATTACTGCTCCTGAATTTTTCGAACTCATTGAGGAAGTGCCCGATGAGACCATGACCCTGAAAGGGACAAAAGAGCCGCTTTGTCCCGATAGCTCAAGCGCAATCCTCACGGTATCGCTTAAGGAGTACTGTGATTTCATTACCGATGATAGCGGTCACCTGAAAAAGATATTGTTTGAGGCGAACATACGTGATTACCAAGGCAACGTACATGTGAATCAAGCGATTCGAGAGACGCTCGACAATAAATCAGCTATTGATTTTTGGTGGCTCAATAACGGAATCACTATCATAGCCGACTCGATGGCTCGAGATATGGATCATTCCGTCTCATTAACTAATCCAAGAATCGTTAACGGACTCCAAACCTCAAACGAAATTGCTCGGCATTGCCAATCATTGGGGGAAAATGACGACGATAGGAAAGTGCTAATAAAGTGCATCGCTACTAGCAATTACGAAGCTAAAGCGAAAATTATTCAGGCAACAAACTATCAGACGTCTATACCTCCTGCTTTTCTCCATTCGCTCGAAACCACTCACCTTCAGATAGAAAGGTATTTCAAAAACCACGGTCTCCACTACGACAGAAGAAAAAGTTCGGGAAAGAACAACGGCATTTCGTCAAAGGACATTGTCTCGATTTCATTTTTGGGACAATGTTTGATTGCAACATTGCTTAAACAGCCTGATTATGCTCGGGCTAGACCCGCCAAAATCTTGGGAGACGAGAACAAATACAGTAAGATTTTTAATGAGAATATCTCCCTCAAGGCATATTACCAATTAGCGAAAACCGGCAATCAGATTAAACAGCTCATAAAGAAGTTTGAGTTAACACGAGGAGAGCAGAATGACCTCCTCTTCCACGTGATCTATCTTTATTGTGCAAAACAGTCTGACTCATTGGACCTAACCAAATCCGAGCTCGAATTACTGGAACCGCCTTCATCTGAAGACCTCCGACCTGTCATCGAATTAGCAAGGTCGGCATATCTCGACTTTGGAGGAAACGCCCAAACTGCAAAAAGCGCGTCGTTCGTATCCGAGATTCAGAAGAGAGCATCCGAACAATGGGGGCTATAATTTCAATGGGTATTAAATGGGCATCAGTTTGACGCATACTGTGTAAAGTGAAGCAAAACTGAGGTCATTACGGTAGCTTCAGCTCATTACATCATCGAACGTTCAATGCGAGTGGAGATAACGGGGACTGGTTTCTGAACTCGCTTTGTGCCTGCTGTCTTGGCGAAGGCTGGGCGACGTTAACCCTTATCGAGAATGATGGGAGCGGCGTTGTCGCTCGCCTTCGCGACTTGCTCATATGAGACTTGGAACTCAAGAACTGTTACCTATGCTGTTGACGATTAATTTAATGTAGTACACCAAAACAAACTGCTGTAGGTTTATGTCGAAAACTCGGCAACGACGATAATCAGGCATCAATGAGTCTCGATAATCGACTCGAATCCAGCTGCAGAGCCATTTTCTCGAGCTAAAAAAGCGAGCAGTCTACTCATCCCGCTTTTTGTTAAGCAAGCGCGCGCGAGAACGCACGTATATCCATTAGTTTCCTTCACGTCTTCAAAGTACAAATAGTATTCTCTATGATCTTTTTCAACGGTGAACCTCCCGTGAGCAAAGCTATTTCGAATCCTATGAAGAAGATCCATGTATCGGTTAGACTCGCCTGCAGCAGCTATGACAGCATATGGACGCCGCATTGAAAGATAATCAGTATCTAAACCCAGCTTCTCCCACTCTTTTTTAAAGCAATGTTGATAATCACAGTAGATGAATGACTCCTCGGACAAGCCGAGCAGTTCGATAAATCGATTGCGAAACCTTGAACTATTCCAAGGGTTGCGCCAACCCAGTATGTCCAAAGTTAAACCAGAATAGCTTCCTTGTTTGCACGGCGAGTGCAGGCAGAAGAAATCAATTATTCTCAGCAGGTCATCATCAAAAAACTGACGTCCCGGTTTCGTGTATGACCAATCCTCAGCCAGAATGAAATCATTCACCTCAAACCTGTATTTTTGCCCCTTGAGATTATCGGTTTTTCGTTTCTTTCTCGCCATACCTACTGCTCCAAAAGTTGTATCAGTGTTGGTGTAGGGCTCGGTTTTTGAGCAGCGGCCAGGGGCCGTCGCGGTAACCGATCGTCGCCTAAAATGCTGTCATTCTAACGCATGCTACGCTACCCTCCTCCCGGGAACGGGGTTGTCGGCAACAACGGGCTCGATGATCCCCGCGGCATGCTCGGCGGCGGAGGCCCCGTAGGCGGGCGCGGGCGCGTTCACCTTTGTGCCCTCCACGGCCCTTCCCATGGACTCGTCGTTGAACCAGCGGAGGCCCGCCCAGTCCTCGTCCATCTCGGCGAAAACGGCGCCCATCATCCTGATGAGCAACTTCCTGCTGAGGAACACCTGCACCACACGGCTGCGGCGCTTGAGCTCGCGGTTGGCGCGCTCCTGCACGTTGTTGGTGCGCAGCCTCACGTGGTGCTCATAGGGGAAGTCCATGTAGGCCAGCGCATCCGCCTCGGGCTCCTCGAGCATCTCGGCGGCCTTCGGGCAGAAGCCCTCTATCCGGCCGATCGCCAGCTGGTGTTGATATTCAAGGCCGCTTACCCGATATCCTCAACCGTTGGGATAATGCAAATCGAACGCTCCCAAATGCTGCTACCATCAAATGGTGCATTATGCCTGTGGGAAGGAGCTAGCATGAGTCGACGCAAAGCAACGATTCGCTTCACACTCTTCTACTCGCTATTCATTGCTCTAGCGTTGGTGCCGAACACTGCGTATGCTGACGAAGGCGAGCTAGGACCGGCCGAGTCAGTCACAATCCAAGAGGAAACAGCACTCACTCCCGGCGAAGGGGCGACAATCCCCGCCTCAAATCAAACTGCTCGGGAGAAATCCATGACGAACGTCACCGACGATCCCTCCGAAGCCACCGGCACGTCCGCCAGCGAAATGGAAGAAGTCCTGGCAACTCCCGTGGAAGACGCCGCCACGACGGCAGCAACCCAATTGCCTGAACCAACCACCGAAACACAGACGGTATCCACCCCTTCCGTTCAATACGCGGCGCACGTCAGCGACCAAGGCTGGGAGCTCGACCTCAGCAAGGACGGTGCAACGGTCGGAACAACGGGCAAAGCACGCGCCATCGAAGCCCTTAAGATCTCCCTTGCCAACGCAGACGGCGGCATTCGCTACCGCGCGCATTGCACCAACGTGGGTTGGCAGGACTGGGTGGCAGACGGCGCCGTGGCGGGTACCACGGGCATGTCGTACTCCATGCAGGCAATCCAAATCGAGCTCACGGGCAACGTTGCCAGCAGCTACGACGTGTACTACCGCATTCATGCCCAGAACTTCGGATGGCTTGGCTGGGCCAAAAACGGCGAAATAGCCGGTACGACCGGTTGGGACTATCGCGCTGAAGCCGTCGAAATCCTCTTGGTGAAACACGGCGATAAAGCGCCCTCATCTGACAAAGATGCCTACATTCCCTCGTACTACCAGACATCCATTACGCAGGAGGGGGAGTCCACCGTCGTCCGCGTACGTCCCGACTCGCTCAACCTTCTGCGCACCGACGGCGTCGCCACGGACATGCGCGTAACCGCAACCATGGCGTACGGCGACACCGTGACCCGCAAGGTGTCCGGCTCAACTTCGCTGGCAACTATCAACGCGAACGGCATGGCGCTCAATGTTGAAACCTACGGACCGTTCACGGCAACCATCGAGTACCTCAAGGACGGTCGCGTGGTTGGCACCGACACCCGCGAATTCGGCGTGACCGCGAGTGAGTACAACCTCGCACCCCTCTCTGCATCCTTCCCGGTAGTCCTCTACTCAATCTCTTACTGGGACTACACCACCTCCGCCACGGGCACCGCGGCGCCATCCATTGTCATGCTCGACCGCCCGTCGGCATTTAACTGGAATGCACTCCCCAGCGGCATGTACGCCATGCCCTTCATGACCGAAGACGCCGTTAAGGTCTCCAGCGACTACAGCGCTTTTGCAAGCTACGTAAAGGAGCTCAAGCGCCTGAAGCCCGACTCGAAGTTCAACCTGTTCATCAATGACATTACCTGTTCGCTCATCCATTCGATCATCTACGCCAACCAGATTCCCCAGGACAACTACAAGATCTATCTTCTTTCTGACGGAACGGCTACTTACAACTTCATGAACGAGGCATTCAACGCTGAAGGTGTGGATCCCGCCGCCAAGGAAGCCCAGCTTGAGCAGAGTTGGCTGGCCGCCAAGGAGTACGCATACAAGAACGGACAGGCAAGCTCGGACTACGGATGGCACGCCCATTGGGACTCCATGTACGCCGTGTTGAAATGCGAGCCGAACACTGAATGGTGGATGACGCGCGCGAACCTGTTCCAGAGCGCTGACGGCAACGCATTTGCCAACGCCATTGCCACCGATCCGGCGGTAAAGAAGAAGAACGTGGCGAGTATGCTCACCGCGCTCCAGCAACGTGGCGACGCAACGGTCGCGGCGTTCAAGGCACTCTACAACTTCAACGACGGCTACTTCACCGCCGCCGAAGCTGAAGGCAAAAAGCCCATGGTTCTCTTGGGCACCTACGTCAACCTAGAGCAGTCGTTCGAAGACTACGCCAAGCTCACCATGACCTACTACGGAGACGAGTACGCCTACTATTACAAGGGACACCCCAACACGCCAACCGGGCTGTGGCCCTCCAAGCAAGACCAGTTGAGCTCCTTGGAAATTACCGATATCGACTCTTCGGTGGCAGCCGAGCTAATCCTGTTCTTCAACCCCGAAGTTGCGCTGTCCGGCTATGGATCGAGCACGTACAACTCGGCAACGGGTGACGCGGGATGCGGCGTGTTCAACATGACGAAAGCCGCGGCCCTCAGTCCGTCGAGCACGGTCGACTACAGCATTATGGATTGGTTCGCTTCACCCATCTCATCTTCTTCAGATACGGCTATCCAAGCCCTCTGCCCCAAGGGCGACACGTGCTACCTCGTTGAATTCTCCGATATGATTCTAAAGTCCGCCGATTACGACATTGCCGTATTCTCTGGCAACACGTCCGCGCTCACGTACTACAAGAAGCTTGCCGATGGAACGTACAGGCTGGTTCGCACGAAGACCAATGGTTCGACCCTTATGACCTCTGCCCACGTTTCTGGAACGGGTTGGATCTCCTCGGTCAAGGAGGGCAAGACCGCTGGCACCACGGGAAAGTCCAAGGCACTCGAGGCGTTCAAAGTCGACATGGCGGCCCTCCCCTACTCCGGCACGGTGCAATACCAAGCCCATTGCGCAAACCTTGGCTGGCAAGGCTGGAAGAACGAAGGTGAAGTCGCGGGCACCGTTGGCGAATCGCGCCAAATCGAAGCTATCCAAATGAGGCTTACCAACGAGTTCGCCGAGCACTACGACATTTACTATCGAGCCCATGTACAGGACGAAGGATGGCTTGGCTGGGCCAAGAACGGCGAGAGCGCGGGCACTACGGGCTTTGGCAGGCGCGTAGAGGCTATCGAGGTCAAGCTTGTTGAGAAGGATGATGCCGCGCCAGGAAGCACTGCGCGCGCATCCATCATCGGCCTGCCCAACGTAACCGCGCATGTCTCTAGCATTGGCTGGCAGGCAGCCGTTCACGGCACTACATATGCTGGCACCACGGGGATGACCCTGGGCGTTGAAGCGTTGAAGCTTTCCGTTTCCGGAGCCCCCTTCAACGGGGACATTACCTACCGCTCCCACGTAGCCAACCAGGGATGGGAGAACACATGGACCTCGAACGGGCGCGCCACGGGCACAACGGGCAAATCACGCCATATGGAAGCGCTGGAAGTGAAGCTCACCGGCGATCTTGCAAAGCACTACGACATTTTATATCGCGTGCACGTTTCCAACATTGGCTGGATGCCCTGGGTTAAAAACGGCGTCACCGCCGGCACAACCGGTCGCGGTCTTCCCATTGAAGCTGTTGAGATGAGACTCGAAAGCAAGTAGTGATTCATCGTCATAGTAATGACAAAGCGGGCCGTCGGCACTTTTGCCAACGGCCCGCTTCTTTCTATCAATCCTCGTTCCATCGTTCAAGTTCAGATTTGTTACGCCCTAGCGATACGTAACAACCTTAGTACCATACGGGACGTTATCGTAAATCCACTTGGCATTTTGAATCGCAAGCCTTACACAGCCTTGAGAAAGGTTCTGCCCCAAGCGCCCATCCTGGATATTGAACGTTCCTTGATCGTAGGGCACGGAATGGAACAGGTAGTCACCGTAGAACTGCGTGTAGTAGTAGCAAGTGTAGCCATGGCCAAAGCTGTAACCCTTGCCGTACACGGCGAACTCGCCAATAACGGTAGGGGTATAAGCAGCGCCCGGAGAGCACTGCCAGTAGAACACCTGGTTCCAGTTGTAGGAACTTCCGTTGTACACGCCCACACGGCAGCGGGTCGTATCCACAAGCAGCAACCAGTTGGTCGAACTAGCATAGCGATTCGCACGCTGCCACATGGCAAACTGATCCGCGGGCATCACGGGAACGTTCGTGAAGGGGCGATAGGTAGAGCCCGGTGCGGCAGAGCCCTTGGGAAGGAACTGGATTTGAATGCCCTCGAGGCGGTAGCCGATGTTGCTAGTTCCCGCTTGAGCGCCATTTGCGGCCCAGCCGAGCCAGCCGTAATCCTGCACGTAAGCGCGATACCATACGTCGAAATACTTGGACAGGTCACCGGTGAGCTGGATCTTAATGGCCTCCAAGCGTTTGTTCTGCCCCGTGGTGCCGCAGCTCGCACCGTTCGATGCCCAACTACGCCAACCGTAATCCTGCACATGAGCGGAATACTGAATGTCACCCGAGACGTTTGAACTCACCGAGAGCTTGAGGTCCTCGACCTTGAGGGCGCGACCCTGCGTGCCGGCGTATCCGTTGTTGGAGACGGATGCCATCCAGCCGATATTCGATACGTGAGCAGAATAGCTTAGCATCGGCTTGGTGATGCACGCATCCGAACCAGTCGCAGGAGCCGCCTCGCCCTTTTTCACGAGCATGATTTGAACGGCCTCTGCCGAGACGCCCAGACCCGTAGTGCCCGCGTCTGCACCGTTGCATGCCCAAGAGAGCCAGCCATAGCCAGAAGCGTGAACGCGGTAGTAAACATCGTACTGGTTGGCAAGCTCGCCGGTAAGGTTAATTCTTACTGCCTGGATAGAACGGCTCTTCCCCGTTGTACCAGCAATCGTCGGAGCCTCGGCGGTGTTCTGCCAACCTTCTTCCTCAACATGAGCTGCAACGGAAACGGAGCCGGCAATTGGACCAGCGGCACCAACACGAAGAGCTTGGAGAGATAGAGCGCGGCCTGTGGTACCCACGGTAACATCGGTACCCAACGAAGCGGTCTGCCAACCAATCTCGGCCACATGACCTTGGGCAGAAAGAACCTCATTGGTGTAGTCCGCCTCTACATAGGCACCATCGGTGGAACCAGGCGCAGCGGCATCCTTCTCAAGGAGACACACGCGCACAGCGCAGATGGCAGCATTGTTGGAAGCGCCGCCGACAGGCGATCCATTGGAAGCCCAGCCAGTCCACTTGCCCGTGCTGCCATCGAACACCTGATACCAGACGTTGTAGCTTGTTGCGAGATCACCCGAGAAGCTGATCCTCACGCAGCGCATGGCCAAACCATCCGAAAGCGTGGTTGTCCAACCACCGTCCGCGACATCGACGCCCTCGGGCATAGAACCGTATTGGCTGCCAGACTGGTACAGAATCGAGCCGTCGCATATCTGGTTGTTCACGTTAAGCGCAAAGCTCTTGAGCGGCTTAGAGGCATCTTCCGAGCCAATAACGATGGTCGAGCCCGTGCCAGTCCCAACCGTCGAGCCGTCCAAGCCGAGCGCCGCTCCCTGCAAGACAGCATGCTCGGAGCCCTTAAAGGCGCCCTCCGTAGAGCCGGGAGCTTCTTCACCCTTCTCAACAAGTACGATCTGCACGGCCTGAACGCCCGAGCTCATACCCACGGTTCCGGCCGCCGCGCCGTTAGACGCCCAGCCAAGCCATGCGTTGTCACGAGCGGAATAGACTCGATACCAAAGGTCGTACACGTTCGCAGCGTCGCCCGTAAGGCGCATTTGAAGCGCCTCGATGCGGCGAGACAAACCCGTTGTACCCGTACGTCCAAAAGACCAGGAGCCCCATCCTTGATCTTGAACGTGCGAGCGAACTTGGATGCCAGCGCTTCCACCAAACCAGGTAATCCCAGCCTCAAGCGACTCAACGTGCTCCGCACCGGGAACACCCGCGGTGGCGCCATCGCTCACGGCGGACATCCAACCAACGTTGGAGACGTGGGTCGAATACGTCACGACCGCGGGTTCATCTGCCTTGTTCTTGAAGGGGACATCCGTACCACCCGGGGCAGCAGCATCCTTGGCCAATATAACGATTTCGACAGCCTCAACGGAATAGCCGTAGCCCTCGGTGCCCGCATTGGCACCGTCGCACGTCCAATCCAGCCAACCAAAGTTGGACGAGTGGACTCGGTACCAAACACTGTAGTTTTGAGAAAGCTCAGCGGAGAGCTGGATTGCGATGGCCTCAAGCTGCCGAGACTGCCCCACGGTGCCGGCAATGGTATCGTTGCCCACCGGGTCCATCCAGCCGACGTTCGACACGTGGGCTTTGATGGAAAGGGCGTTGGAAACCTCGTTGCCCTCGGCATCCTTAACGGAAAGCTTCAGCGCTTCCATACGCTTCGACTTGCCGGTAGTGCCCGCAAGCTCACCCGCGGAGACCGACGTCATCCAACCGTAATCCTGCACGTGTACCTGATAGGTAAGGACAGGAGCAGTTTCCGTCTTGTTCTCAGGCTCATCTGCCGGCTCGTCAATCGCGGCGGCGTCCAAAACGGAAGCTGAACCGGTCTGGATCTCGGACTCCGGCGACGATCCGTTCTCAGTCGCATTGCCCGAGGTATCCGGAGCAGCACCATCCAGCCCGGCAGCGCTATCACCAACGCCCGCCTGATCGGCATCGGATCCAACAGCCCCAGCGTCGGCATCGCCAGACTGAGAAGTTTGACCGGCAGATTCCTGCGCTGATGGAACGGACGAGTCCTGAACAGATTCGGCGTAAACGGCAATCGGCTGAAGTGCTGGCATCGCGCACATGAGCCAGATCATACCAATAACGACCGCAGCCCTTCCATGCTTCATTTTGACTCCCCATCGATTAGGCGACCTTTGATTTATTATTAACTGATTCATTAGTTACTCAAATACGTAAAACGCGAATGGTGCATAAAAAGAAACGAACGGAGCGCAACAAAAGCGAACCGTTCGTTCTAAATCAAAGAGCCAGGCTAAACTCAACCAAGAGTATCTTACGCTCTCGCTATGCAAGCGGGATGTTGTCGTACCAACCCCATTTTGGCTTATACGTAGTGGAATAGTAATCCAGCCAATAACCCATATCCAGTGTCCTTATGTGACCAACATTATCCATAACCTGGTTGTTGCCAATATAGATACAAACATGACCGTATATACGACCCATATACGTATGCATATGCGAGGGAACAGCAACGACCATTCCGACCTTCAGCTGCGAATAATCAGTATATTTGCAGAAATCCCAATAGTAGTCACAGGCGTCCGTATGGACATTCCTGAATCCAGCCCGCTCATAGACCTGAGCAATCCATTCTGAGCACAACCCAGGACCAGGAGAGGGAACCTGCCTCGATAGATCTACGATCTTCTTCTGCATTGGATTGGCAAGGGCAAAGGGTTCGCCAAGAAGTATCGGGGAGACAGTGCTCCCCGGAGCAGCAGCGCCCTTTCTCGTAATTCTTACCTGAACGGCCTGAACATGCGTCCCATAGCCGGTACTGCCGGCGATGGCGCCATTTTTTGTCCAACCGAGCCAGCCGACGTTATCAACATGGACCCTATACCAAACATCGAAATAAGTTGCCAAGTCACCCGATAGGGAGACTTTTATTGCTTCGACCGAATTGGATTCAGTAGCAGACGACAGTTGATCCCCGTTTGACTTGTCAGAAGTCCAGCCTACATTTGATAGATGCAGCTGATAATTAATTCCACCGGCAACGAATGAAGTGGTCTTAGCCAAGAACCCGGTAATGGGAATTCCCTTGCCGGTTGTACCGGACACCTCTCCGGCAGAAACAGTATTCTGCCAAGTGCCGTTCGACTGGGAAGAATACGTCAACGTCGGTATTTCAAGATGAGAATAGCCCATCGTATCAGGATGGGAAGCACCTTTCCTAACAAGCTTAATCTGAACCGCCTCAAGGGAACAAGACATTCCGGTGGTGCCGGCCTCCTCGCCGTCCTTGGCCCAGGCCATCCAGCCGATGTTGGAGGCGTGGACGCGGTAGTAGACGTCGTAGTCATTCGCAAGGGATCCCGTGAGCCTCAGGCGGACGGCCTCGACGGCGCGGCCCTGGCCGGTGGTGCCGCCCTCGGAGGCCGAGGGGGTGTCCCATCCCTGCCAGCCGATGCCCGAGACATGGGCGTCGATCTGGACAGAACCATCTTCCTCGGGATTCAGAATACTGACTTTAAGATCTTCCACGGCCTTCGACTGTCCCGTTGTGCCCGCAGTTGATCCATCTCTTTTACTGCTCATCCAGCCTATATTAGAAACATGTGCTTCATATTGGATATGCATCTTACCGTCATCAACGTTGAGAAAAGACCCATTAAAGCAGTAATTCATGTCGCAGCGTCCGTTAACGCCCGGGACATTACCGCTGCTTGAGTACTGCCAGAAACTGTAGCTACCGGCATAGTCACAACGCCAATTGTACTGAGCGACCCAATGGTCATAACCGCTCAGCGACGGAGAGTTCAGATAGTTGTTAAACCAGTTAAGGTTTGCATAAATGCCAGATTTAAAGCCAACGGCCTCCATACGGTTACAAAAAGTCTGCGCAATCTGAGCGAGCTTATCTTTGCTGAAATTCGGATCCTGCAAGATATAGTTATCCTCAAGATCGTAATAAACGGGAAGCGACGGATGATGGCCACCGAGCCAAGCAAGCGTTCGATCGGCTTCTTTATTTGCATCCGCTACAGAACGAGCATAGGAGTAATAGTAGACACCGTAAGGAATCCCGAGACGTTCGCATTCGGTAGCGTTTCGTTCAAACGTTGAATCGGGTTTGCCGTAAACAGGGCCGACCTTGAGAATGGCAAATTCTATTCCAGCGGCTTTAACCTGATTCCAGTCAATCGTCCCCTGAAAGTTGCTGACATCGATACCACGCGCAACGGCACCATTGGGCAAAGCTTCGTCAGCCAAAGACTGCACATCGATACCATCGTTGCCGGCATCGATAAGCACGCCGTTCTTGTAACGCCAAGAATTCGGCACCAAAGAGTCAGCTTCAGGGGAATCCGCCTGCATGGCATCATCCGCCGATGCCTCGTCACCAGAATTGTCAACGCTCGACTCATCGGTACCGATTCCAGACTGATCGTCAGAAATTGAGCCCGAGCTCCCATCCGGGCGAGCAGCGTCCGCAGCGTCACCATACCACTCGGTTACACCCTGAGAACCCAAGGCGTCGCCCCGCCCATCCTGAGAGCTTTCACCTTGAAATCCGCAGTCATTCGATGATTGCTGCACCGACTGTGAAGAAGCGACAGATTGGGCAGACAACGCGTATGCACAGTAAGGCTGAATGATTTGCGACCAAGCTATTAAAAGCGTGCAAATCAAAGCTGCAGACGCTTTGAGACGATTCATATATATCCCCCGAGATATTGACTACTTTCGAAGACACCAAGTTATATTACCGCACTTCTAAACAAGCATTTAAGGCTTGAGACGCAACGGTGGCATTCAGACAAAATAGAGACGCTCCCGTTACGGAGCGCCTCAAATGGCTCTATGCAAAAGGCCTTGCGGCGCCGATTACACGACCAGGAGCATAGACCGAGCGCTCGGTGACTCCAATTCCCGGCCACGAATCGATAATTCTACCGTTTCCGATATAGATTCCAATATGACCCTGGTAGTAGACCACATCTCCCCTCTGCATGGCAGAGGTGCTAACCGGCATAAATGTGTTGTTGCGATACCAATTCATGGAGTTATAGGTTTGCTCGGGCAACCAACGATGGTTATAGGGGTTATACCAACCCATATCCATGCCAGTCGCATACAGACATTGCAGTACCAAGCCTGAGCAATCAACCGCATCTCCCGGCCAAGAAGACCAAGGCTCGATATAACGAGTTCCAATATATTCACGAGCACGCTGGATAAATGCATTAATGCAGTCCTGGCGCGAAGCGTTATAAGAAATACGGGAAGGCGTGACGTACGTAAAGTATCCGGTGCAATACGAAGGAAGCTGCACGCTGTTGCAATTAACCTTTGGATAAGAACCGGGGGTCTGATATCCCATATATCGATAGGTCTCAAAATACGAATCAAACGTAGAGCCCGGTGCGGAAGCGCCCTTGGGGACAATCTTTACCTGTAAGGCCTGAACAGGAATGCCAAGCTTCGTGGTACCCGCCGGTGATCCATTTTTGGTCCAGCCAAGCCAACCATAATTTGACACATGGACGCGATACCAGACATCAAAGTAATTGGAAACCTCGCCAGTCAAGTTAATCTTGACGGCCTGGATTTGCTGTCCTTGGCCAACAGTTCCCGATGTAGCCCCATCTAAAACAGCAGATTGCCAACCGATATTGGATACATGAGCGGAATACGAAATGCCGCCGCTCATGGAACTATCGGAGAGCGACAGCTGCATGGCTTCTATGGCGCGGCTCTGTCCAACGGTACCAGCGATCTCGCCGCTGCCAACGGCCGCTTTCCAGCCAAGACCGGAACAGTTCGCCTTAGCCGAAAAACCAGGAAGCTGAATCAACGCAGCATGATCCTGAGCGGGAGCATCGAATGAACCTTTAGCAACCAACTTAACTTGAATTGCTTCAGCCTGCTTAGACAACCCAACGGTGCCAGCTGCAGCATCATTTTTAGCCCAACCAAGCCAGCCATAATCCGCCGCATGAATACGGTAGTAGATATCGTATTTTGAGGCGTCGTTGCCGGTCAGTCTTAATTTAACCGCCTGAATTGCGAGACCCCTGCCAACAGTGCCAGCATAGTCAGCACCCGAGACGTATGGCTGCCAGCCGATATTCGCAACATGTGCCGACACTTCGACGGAGGCATCGATGCCCTGAGTTGCAACATACAACGCCTGCAGGGAGCGGGACTTGCCCGTCTGGCCGGCGGTTTCACCGTTGCCAACAGGAGCCAACCAGCCCGCAGAAGCAACGTGCGCCTGAGAAACAAGACCAATTCCAGACGTTTCGATAAACGCATTGGCAGTGGAGCCAGGCGAAGACTGGCCCTTACTCACAAGCGCAATTTCAATGCCGCACAAACCGGAAGAGCCACCAGAAACGCCACATGCCTGACCATTTGACGTCCAGCCCGTCCAACCATTACCGGAATCGCATGCTCGATACCAAATGTCGTAATTGGCAGCGAGCTGGCCGCTCAGCGACAACTTAATCGCTTTAACAGGAGCTCCTGATACTGCTATAGCAGCACCGCCATCCGTTGACGAGGCGCCCCAGCCTGAATACCCATCCATAACGGAATAAGAAATAGACCCGTTATCAGTTTGACCGGCAACGCTCAGGACAATAGAGTTCAGCAGCTTAGCGCCATTGCCTCCGATCGTGGCCTTTTGACCGGAAGAGGAGCCAAGACTCTCCCCAGAAACGGCCGATCCGGAAACCGTAACAGCATCTGGATCGCCGATAAAGACCTTATCCGATGAACCGGGCGCTGGTCCGCCTTTCTCGACAAGAGCCGCTTTGACGGCTTCGATAGCCCTGCCCTTACCGGCAGAACCAGCGGCAGCACCATTGCAGGCCCAATCGAGCCAGCCTATGCCTGAGACATGAGCGCAATACCAAATGTCATATTTCTCGGCCGCCTCACCGGTCAAACGAATCTGGACGGCCTCAAGCCGCTGCGCCTTACCAGTCGTGCCGCAGCGCCCCGCAGACCACTGTTGCCATCCAATATTCGACACATGACCACGAAGTTCAATGGCGCCGGAATGACCATACCAGTCAAGCT
>OLOO01000556.1_pt1 | contig 33016 bp, 39 predicted proteins | sample 1672621 | NCBI WGS metagenome assembly OLOO01 (sample SAMEA3136706, study PRJEB25190) | human gut metagenome | biome: human gut; feature: human-associated habitat; material: faeces | place: Austria | collected 2013 | reverse complement strand
TTCCTTCGTATTCTTCACTGCTTCTTCTTTTGCAGCCTTTTCTTTTTCCTTCAGTTTCTTTTCTTTTTCTTTATCAGCTTCAAAAGTTCCTCTTGCCTTAGCCTGAGAAGCCCGATTAATTCCTTTTACGATTTCCTTATAGGTAGATTCTGTTAATCCATATAGACCAGTCTCTACAGCCGAAATCATTTGAAAAGAAACATCACAATAACGAGCTACATCACGCAATGACAAACCTCGAAGCAATCTGTATTCTTTTAATGATTTAACATCCAACATAATTAGTATGTCCTTTCGTAAGTTGCAATAAAAATTTCTTAAAAAAAGCAGGGCATGACGTTCAATGCCATACCCTGACATTTAAAAGGAGAATTACTCAATAGTCTTTCGGATAATGACAACACCCTTTGGATCAATGAGCTTAACTGCATACATTTCATCCGCAGAGATTAGAGTTGCCTTCTTTAAGGATTCTCGCTGCTCCTCAATAGAAGCATCTTTCTGTTTAATGATGCCAAGAGCCATATTTTTAACGATGTAAGTTTTACATTCTAATTTTTCTTCATCGTAAGTTCCGTTATTTGATAGGATCACAGGAATACTTCCTCTCCAATAACCGATTACTCCATCATCATCAACTGGTGTTCCATTTGCGTTATTAACATATGTGCGATCATTTTTTACAAATTCATCCATTGATAAAAATTTACTTCTTAATCTGGAATTAATAACAATTCCAGCGGTATTTCTATCAGCTTTATCTCCAAAACAATCAAATGCTTCTTCGATAGTGGTATAGGTGATTGATGTAGCATCACCTGATACTTTATAGACTGCACTCTTATCCATTTCACCAATTAAATCTTTATCAATGGCATCTGCCATAGATTCGCCAATCTGTGTAGCCATATTATCAATAAGCTGTCCTTTTACCTGTGTGGAGTGCTTATCATAAATTCGCACTGCCTTCCCAACCTGTTTGATTTTGGCAGTATTATCTGTCATAGATACTTCGGATGGGGTAAGCTCTGTTCCATCTTCCATTACTTCTGCATCGGAGATACGGTCAATTACTGGAAAATGTACGGTATCACCACATTCTCGAATATCACCGACTAAATCTGTCGCATCAAATGCAATTCTTCCGATGCGGATACTATGATCTAACGCTGCGTTAGTCGCATCCGCAAAAATCTCTGGTACTACAATAGCCATATTATTACGTCCTTTCTCAAATTTTTCATAAAAAAGACCTACCGATAAACGATAGGTCATATGTTCTTTTTAATTATCTGTTTGCCATTAAACGTTTAAAAAGTTCTGGACTCTTTTTTTGTAACTCTACTTTCTGTGAGTAATTCATTGCCCGAAACTCTTCCTGAGATACTGTCTCGTCTGAAGAGTGATTGCCCGGAACGAAAGCATTATTTTTTACTTTTCCTTTTACGATTCCATCAATTACTCCTGCCAGAGCCTCAATATCAGTATCTTCTTTTACAAAATCAATTAGAGATTTATCCAGTCCTTTACTTGATAAAAGCTCCTGCATCTCTAATCTCTTCTTTTGAGTTGCCACAGCTCTTTCTGATTCTTCTAATGCAGCGATACGATTTTCTAAATCAATTTCAGCCTGTGTTTTTTCCACAGGTGTAAGTTCCTTGATTTTATCCTTCAGTTCTTTAATTTCTTTAGAATATTTCCCTCGTACCTTATCTGTTGCACTCTGGATAGCTTTGTCATAATCTTCCTGAGACATTGTGACAGTATCTTTTACAAAATCATCTTTAAGGGTAGTTTCATCAATATTTGATGCTCCATCCTTTACTTCTGGTTCTGTATTTGTATTTACATTTATATTACTTTCCATAATTAAACAATCCTTTCCTGTTTTTATGCATTAACCCTTACTCGTTTCAACGCACAAACCCAACAAATATGTAATATATAACAAAAATTTACTTAAAAAATAGCACATCCGTATGTTGCAAAACGGATGTGCTACATATGCCCTTTTTTAGAAAGGAGGATGAGAAAGGACGAAAACTCTAATTAATAGCATAAGGCTATCACACATGATTCTTGTGAAATATCACAAGTAATGACGCATTAAATTACCATTCAGATAAAATGCACATTAAATGTCTTATACATTTGAATTAAACCTCTGAACGAAAAGATTAATTCTCTGTATAAATTTATTAAAACTGCACCCGGATTACACTCAAAGAGATTTTCCAAGTGCAGATTCAATCGAATTAATATCCTTTAGATGTTAAAAATTTATCTAAAGAAGTTCTGTCACAAATTCCTAAATCATCTTTATGATTTTTAAATTTTGACAATTTAGATGGATTAATGTTTGTTTCTACAGCTATAAATTTTTGTGAAACACCCTCTTTGAAGAGAAAATCTCTTAATCTTTGTCTTAATAATTCCATTCTTGGTCTTTCCTTTCTAAAAATATAATAGCTATACTTATCAAGAATTATTTTCTTTTTAATCCACTATATACCATATCATGCAATAACTTTCCATTTTTACGACATGATTTTTTTATTGATTTTTCAACACTTTTTAAACATATATTTTTAAACATTTTAAAATTTTTCTTTAACGAAAAAAATAGAGTCGAATAATCGACTCTATTTCATCATTTTATTTTGTTATCTAATTACATATTTTTTTCCGTATAAACTATATACCTCTTCATTTGGTTTAGGCTGAACATTCCTTCCGACTGTATATACTTGTGTAACAGTTCCTTTATTTTCCCGAATTGCAGAAATAAATTCTTTTGGAAAAGCTTCATAAAGCCATTGAATCATCAAGCCGCCTGCCTTATTTTCTACCAGTTTTTTATTTCTTTTATCTCTATTTTTCCTAACGTCATAAGCATCGTGTAATAATTTATTGATGTCGCTTTTTGTTATTACTCTTGGTTTTCCTCGCTCTATTTTCATATCTTCAATTGTTTGTTCTATTATATTTTCTCTTTCCTCTACAAACTTTTCTAAATCTTTCTTTTTATCGTTATATTCCTTCTGTTTTTCTCCTAAATTACTCTTTCCGTTTAAAGCAATCTCTATAATCCTTTTCACACGATTGTAGTCTACTTTCTCATTGCAAACCGGTTCTAAAATATCACAAATGGATAAAATTTTTGTTCTTTTCGCCCTCTTTACATCTTCATCAATAATTGAACTAAGATGATCCATTGGACTTTCTAGTTTTACATATTCATCTTTGTTCCTAGAAGTTTTTTTCCTATTTTTAGACTTTAGATTTTTCGTAAAATTAGGCTTCATCCTTATATTTCTCTCTAGCATCAACTCTTCCTCGATGTTTTTATTCAAAATTGCTTTTTCTTCTTCAGTCTCTGCTTTCCTCAAATGATCCAAATATGTATCAATATTTTTGATTGTTTCCTTATAAAGATGTTCCTTATGCCCTACTTTCGTTACATATAAGGCATCATTTTTAAAGAAAATTCCTTCTTCCTCCAGATAATTTCTTTTCTTTAAAATTTCTAGCTCCATATTTACTTTTACAGGATACGTTCTCTTTGCATTATCAATAGCAATGTTGGATAAAACTTCCAATATACAAATGTCATCACAAATTTGTGGAAGATATTTTTCTTTATTTTCCTCTGTACCGGTATTGTACAAATGCCAGTATATGCTTTGTAAATCTCTTGCGTAATTGCAGATTTTTCCAATCAAATCATTCTGAAGTTTGCCATCAACCTTTGCCATCTGTTCATCTGTGTATTCTTTCGGATCAGGGTCAGGCGATAATCCATTAATTGGAATTAAATATTTCCCACTCTCTACGGTTTCTTTTACTTTTTGTAATAAAATTCCATTATTTCCACAAAATACCAAATCCGAGTCCGTGTCGCTCCCATTCCAAATCTGTGACAGAAAAGCACCTTTTCCCCATAGATTAATAATTAAAATCCTATCCGTAAAATTAAACCATTTCCATTCATCACACTTTTTATTTTTTAGTAAAGCACAATTTGCCGTAGCAATATGAGGGCTTCTAAATCCGAATAACTCTTCTTTATCCTGATAACGGCTGTTCCATACCTCATTATCCTGTAAAATACTAGAAGTCACTTCCTCACCGGCACTGGCACGAAGCATTTCAAAAGGATTTGCTACTAAAACGGCAAAATCTGAGTTTGGAATCTGAATTTTTCCTGATTTTATCTTCAAAATCATATCATTTATATATGCCCGGAGATAATCTTTATACCATTTTGTACGAGAAATATCTTCATTTACACTCAATAGCTGAAGCATCATAGTTTTCCCTGCACGATTAGTAGGCTTCATATCCAGATGCCTTTTAAAGAAAGCAGGATGATTTTTCATTAGATTGATTTCCTCTATCTGATCTGCAACAAGCTTTGATAATTCATCTTTTGAAAAATTTAAGCTGTTGAGTACCTGATACCAGAGCTGTTGGGAGTTTCCAAACTTTGATTTCTTCTCATACTTACAAACACCGAATACCTCTTTGTCAGCTTTCAATTTATCTTTGTACCATTCCCAAACAAGACGTTCTTTCTCTAATTTGATTGCTTTTACTTCTTCGCTTTCTTCTAGCTCATGCAGCGTTACCTTTTTTTCTTCAGGTATCAAATACTCACAGATAATATCTGTAAATTTAAAAATTTTACATGAGTTTTTCGTGGTAACAATCTTTATTTTCCCTGCATCAAATTCTGTACCAAAACGGTCATATACTTTTGTAATACCTTTTTCTTTATAGTATTTCTGCAATTTAGTATTAAATGCAGCCGATTTAAAAAAATGTAATCTCAATAGTAAAAATCCTTTGTCAGAATAACTATGTTCATTCCCTTGACGGTCAACATATTTTCCTTCATTAAATATAGATTCATCGGCAAGAGATTGTCCGTCCCATAAATCGGTACGCTGTGTATATTCTTTTTTATTTACTATTAAGTGTTCATTTTCTACATCAACTACATTACATTCTTGCGTATATTCACCTGCAATCTCATCAATAAGTAGAATTGAATCAGGGTCAATATCAAGCGTTCCAATTATGGAAGAAGAGGTCAATGAGGTATAACTACGAGTTCCAACTAGATCTACTTCCTTGATCTTTTCAAACGGAATCCCCATGTTCTGCCAATTATTCATAGTTTCAAAGTATTCCTGTTTAATAAATAAACAACTACCTGTTCTCGCTTTACTGGAAGTCCTCTGAAAATTAACATAGTGTACACCATTTATTTTGATTCCATCGATATAAGCCATTTTTCGGAGCTTCTTTTTTGTTATTAATGCTTTATATTCGTCCTCTGATGAATCTACAATCTCCATTTTTTCTTCATCAAACACCTTCTTCTTCTCCCCTGAAGGTATTCTAACATCGGAGGAGAACTTCAAATTAATAATCAAATCCGAAAAATCCACTTTATCTTTCTCTCTAATCTCACTTGATTCGCAAATCGCCCTCTGTTTCCTACTCATGAGTGAATCAGAAATTGAACCACCGTAATTATATCTATCATCTTTCTGCGACATTTCGATATTCTTTTTAAAAGAGAATATTTCCTTCTCTGCATCACTCACTTTTTCTTTTAATTCGTCATAATCAGAATCATTCTTTTTCTTTTCCCTTAATTTCTTCTTATTTTTAAGATATTCCTGTGCTTTTTTAATCCATTTATCCTTATCTGGCATCACATAATATCTCCAATATAATTGAGCTGCATCAAAATCTCTAATCAAAATATCATTATAAGCTTTGCATTTCTGTTCAGTTCCCATATTCATCTTCTGTCCTTTCAATCAAATTCCCCATTCGTTTTTTAGTTCGTTTACATACTGCATCATCTCTGGATCACCCGTCTTGTTATTATCTGGATGATATGCATTCGCAAGTACACGATAAAATTTTTTTAAAATAGTTTTATCTGTTGAAATAGCTTGTTCTGATTGATTTAGAGATTCTTGTTTTATTTGAATTACTTCATCATGTGCTTTTTTCCAAACCATCCGAAAATCTGATCTGAATTTTTCTGGTACTTCTTCCATGATATAATTGGATGGATATTCTTCTCTATAAACAAGATATTCACCTAAAATATTTTTCTTTCCGTTACTCTTGACATAAAACTGAGCTTTCCAAAAATAAAAGAATATACCTGATTTTACCCATTTGTATTCGACAAGACATTTCACATCTAATTTTCCTATAACTAAAATTCTTTGATTCAGTAGCTCTTCTTTTTCTTTTACTAACATTTGCATAGTTTTTTCGATGGAATCTATTCTCTTATCCAGCCTATCAATTTCCTGTTCTGGTGTGAGTGGCTTCTGATCCAGTTCCTTTTTCTTCAATTTTTTATATGCAGCGTCAGTAGATATTTTCTTATCACGTAATTTTTGCTTTAGCTCTTCATTGTCAGACTGCATAACTGCATCTATTTTTCGATATGATCCTTCCGAAACTCCTGTTGCGTTCGCCATCTGTTTTCTGGTATTAACCTTTGATAAATTTGACAAACCTTTACCACCCAGAGATTGATTTTGTTTTGCCTTCTGTTCAAACACACTTTTAAATTTCTGCACAATCTCATATTTCTCAATGTCAGAAAGATTCCTACGCCCCAACTGTTGCTCCAACATCCACTTCTTTACATCGTCCCTGGTAGATAACTCATTAGCGTAAATTATTTTGTAATCCCAGTAATTCAGACTGATATTATTTTTCTTTAAAATCCTGTATCTGTTGTGTCCGTCTATAATAATAAATCTTCCTGTCTTTGATTCTTCCCAAACCTTAATGGGATCGAGTAGACCATTATTCAATATACTCTGTTCCAGATTTTCAGATTCATCAGGTTTCAGAACAGGTAACAGTTCTTCAAATTCTTTGTCTACTACCAAATCATTTACATTTAACATAAATTTTCTCCTTTATAAAATACACACTAAAATCTCTCAAAAACCGCATAAATAGGGCGGCTTCGCTATCTGCGAGATTGTAAATCGTCTACCATTATAGTTTCCATAGTTATTTAATACTCTTCTATGTTTCTGTCCTAATTTCAATTTTTAAAATGCACGTTAATAAAATTGCTAAAACCCTTATAAATAAAGGCTTTTCGGCTATTTTTTGTGTCAAAAATCTGTTTAAAATTACCCCTGGATTTCGCACATTATTTTCACTTTTAAAAGGCTTTCAAAACCCTTATAAACAAAGGAGTTTTAGCGATTTTGTAATTTTAAAAATCTGCTTAAAATTACCCCTATTGTATACGAATGTATAATAGTAATGACCGTAGGGAATACTGAGAGGGGTGTCCCACACAATCAATCATTCAATCACATTCCATCTAAGCTAATAATTTTATTGTTAGTTGCTTATCTTCTGCACCATCAGTTTTTATTTTTGTACTACTCTTATTAAATGGTACTGTCTTATCCTTAGATTGTTCTCTAAAATATTTAGGACTTGTTATATAATACTTGTTATATTCATATCCTCTATCTGTATATTCTTTCTCAATAATCAAACATCTTTCTTTATGTAATTTCTTAATATATTTTTTAATATTACAACAATCCATATCCAAATCATCTGCTAATTGATTGCACGTAACTGATTTACCATTCGATAAATTTCTTACTAAAGTGATAAATACAATATATTCCTTTTGTGTAATTCTCCCATCAATTAATGCACCGGCTATTGAAAAGTAAAACTCAATGTATCCTTGTTGGAACTCTTTTAATCTTCTAGTCAGCTTCAGTTTGCTTTCATCAAATTTTTTCGATTGTTTTGAATCAGGAACTATCTCAATCCATTTTTTTGTTTCCAATCCTAAAAGCAAAGTTTTCAATAATCTATCCGCAATGCACTGTTTCTTTCTTACAGATGAATATAAAAGCTCTTTTAAATTTCTGACTCTAAACCCTCTCCGTCCAAATGATTTTTTATACACATCCAGTAGTGTAATTATTAAATACTCATTTCCTGTCATTGTTCGCAAGTCCCTGTTCAATAATATTTTCTTATTTATCCTCGCAGCGTTTCCTTCTTCGATTGAGATTTTCGCTCCATTATGATATGTCCCACAATAAACTTTATCACATTGTGCTTCTATCCATTTTCTATATTTGTTTCCATCTGGAAATGACTCATAGCATCCTAAGAGCTTATAATCTGTATCCAGAAAGCGATCTGTATCTTCCTCAATCACCTTCTTATCCTTTTGCGGTCTGCATTTTTGATTATATTCTCGACAAATAGAATGTATCTTTGTTCTTGTATATCCTTCCATCTGAAGCATTTTTACGATTCTTCCATGCCAGAAGTTACGCTGTCCCTCGTCAGCTCCTTCATTCATGACCTTTTGGATACATAGGTAGCAAGGGTAATCATTCAGTGCTTCATAGTTCCAATCCACTTTTTCTAGGATTTCTTGTGTCTCTTGTACGTCTTTAAAATAATTTATCTGTTTACGAATATAAGGAAGGTCAAACTGTTTAAACTGACTTCCAATCATATAGGTATTATTTACCATTTTTACATAAGACCAGTTATCCCTATTTTCGTAATCGTAACTGCCATCATCCTGTTTGTGGTTATATGTACAAGGAATTCTATCAATCTGTGTCGGTGATGCAGCTTTCTCATCTGAACCTAAAATTGATACAAGTTCCTTATTAATCTCTACTACTTCATTTATCTTGCAAGTCGGTTTTATGGAAACATAAAAGTGGAATCCATGACCACTATTCATGCACGCATGAAGATAAAGTTTTGGCAGTTTGTCGTGAATCCATTTTGTAAAATCTGAAGCATCCTGTAGTTCTGGATAATCCTTCTTATCAAAATCAAGAAATAGCACTTTTCTTTGTCTTTGTGTGCTTTTTGTTCCCTTTTCTTTACCCCTATTGGTTGCAATCTGGTTATATACATCATGTGTATAACGGTATTTTTGTGTGAACGCTGCATATTCTTCAAAGGTCTGTACATATTCAACCTTGCTTGCTATCACATTACCATGAGTATCCCTTCTAAGAGCAATTAGACGCACATATTCATTGTCTTTGAACAAATTCGGAAACATCATATTAAAGTAATGGTGCAAAATATTTAATTGTTCTTTATTGCTAATTATTATCCCCTTCTTTCTTTTGTCGTATTTTGATGTATAGAAAACATATATGAGGGAAAAGTTCCCCTCATATATATCTTCTCCTTTTAAGTATGATTTTTTGACGAAATAAATAATAGACTTTCCGTATCTAACTGAAATACTCATTCAACTCTCTAAGACTCATTCCTTCTTGTTCGCCTGCTTGAATAACATCGTTTTGATCTACAACCAACCAGACTGTTATTCCAAACATATCTTTTCGTGGCTTCAAATATAAATTCTCTTTTCGTGCTTTATCTTTCATCATTTTTAAGGTAAGCACTGGCATAACATTTGTTGCAATGAGTCCCTTGTCATTTTCTTCGGGTGTAAACTCCACATAATCTCCCGAATGAAGCCTTTTATAACCTGCTTTTAAATTGGAATAATGAACAAAATACTCTTTATCATTCTCTCCACAAATAAATCCATAACTTTTCCCAAAATTTTTTACTGTTCCCTGCATATTCGTTTCCTCCTAAATTTTAAATTTTATGCTACAAATTCATATTCGCCAGACTCAATCAGTTCAATTACTTTCTTTACAAATTGAGTTGAAATCAGATCTTCTATCTCATGTCCATAGGTACACAATTCGTCTATATCTATTATTTGCAAAGATTCATATTTTTTAGGAATATCATCTATTGGAGTATGGAACGTATGATTTCCACCTAAGTCATAAAAAAGATAATATCTATAATCTTTTTCTTCTCTAATCACATCTCCGAATTCTACATATTCTTTTAATTCATTATCCCAATATCCATTTGTGTATACAAATTCATTTTTAAATTCCCAGTATTCATCCTCATAATCATAAATTCGTTCTCTCCATGAGCGTTCGAATACCTCTCTATGGATACATACTGGCTCAATAATAGATAACATTAAATCTTTTTTGTGATAATACTCCTCTTTCTTTGAACGATTTTTTTCTTCATTATCGTAATAGTCATATCGCATATTACGATATTTTCTTTCTTGATCTCGATAATTCTTTGCTCTCTTATTCACACTAAATAAGCAATCTAAAAGCATCTGTGTTGTAATGACATGATTTTTTAAATTTTTTGTGTACATAGTAGGTGTTCTCATAGTTTTTATCTCCTTTTTTAAAACAATAACCTTTTTTAGCTCTTCTTAATTACTATTCTCTTTCTTCATTTGAGAAACGAATTATGCCTACCTCTCTCCAATCTATAACATCCACACCTGTTCTCAATCCTGAAAGTGAGGTGATTTTGATACTGAAATTGAATGTACCGTCTTGATCCGTTGCGAGAATACTCACTTCATCATTATGAATTCTCTCTTCGTACTCATCGAGAAATACAATCGCAGTGAATTCCAATAAATCAATTAACTTATCTAAGTATTCATAAGCCATCAAATCATCTGCATCTTCAAAAGCAAATAAACTGTTTACTAATTCCTGTACAGAAATATAAAAATTTTCTGGATTAAAACTTTCACCTTCATTCTTTAAGAAGTCTCCAAACAATGGAAATTGGCACTCATTTTCCTCATTATCAATATTTACAACCAAATAAATCTTATTTTCTTTCTTTGTTGGTACAGGTCTTGTCACTCCTAATCTTTTTTCTTCCTTTTTTACAATTTCATCATACATATTCATAGCTATATCTCCTTTTCTTTCTTTATTTTTAAAAAAATATCTTCCTATAGATATTCTCCATAAGTTTTTTGAGTTGTTATTCCATTTCATCTTGTATTTCAATCAGTTTATCCATTTGCTTAACATATCGCCCATCAGAATAATACTGGTTGATTAAAGCTTCTAATTCCTTTTTTAAATTCTTCTCTGCCTTTCTAATGAAAATTCCATCTTCCATCGGAATAATCTCACAATAGCTTTGTGGTGACATATTAAGTGAATCTCTAATTCCTTTTGGGATTACGATTCGTCCTAATTTGTCAACTGGTCTGATTATTGTCGCTTTTTTCATGGCAATTACTCCCTTTCTTATTGGTACTTTTTACCTTTGTTATTTTATGGTTATACTGTATCACTAAAATAGTTATATTACAATAACTTTTTTGAATTATTTTTATAACTATCTTTCGTAGTGATATTAAAATCCACTTCAAAAAAGGTTTTTTATCATTTTTTTTATATGTTTTTCTTTCTCTTTTTTATTCTCTAGCCATTTTTTAAAAAAATTTTTTTAAAGAGAGAATGATATATATTTACACTTTTTTGATTTTGGAGATATGATTTGATTCTTTACCATGAATATAAGGAAAATATCTTTGCTATTTTTATCAGAATGGATTCTAAACATAAATAGGATAAGTTGATAGGATAGAAGTTAAAATGGATTTTAGACCTGATTTTCACAAAATGAAGCAAGACTTATTTGCTATAACAAATATAGTTATGTTATGATAGGTAGAACCGAATAATTCGGTTCTAGCTTAATCCAATCATAAAGGAAGTACAGATATGAGTGAGAATAAAAAACAAATTTCCGACATTATAAAGCAAATACTTAATGAGCCAGATGATCTTTCTTCTCCAATCGCCCAGAAGGAAGTGGCAGAAATACTAGGCTATAAATTACCTACTTTTCGGAACAAACTATCTCTGGATAGATTTTCCGTAAAAGATTTAATGGTTATATCCGAAATGTGCAATTATAATCTTGCCTTTGTTCCGAAAGGGAATGACAAAGAAAATATTCTTTTATCTTGTGATAAATATTTAGAAGATGGAGAAGAAAAAGACAGGTTGAATATGTTTAAAAATAACCGTTCAAAAATTCAGCTTAAAAAGTTAAATAATTTACTGAAGGGGTTGGATTCTGAACAACGAAATCAAATGGTACATTCCTTAAATCTGCCAGATTATTTAAAAAAATATATTCAAGAACACCCAGATGAACTCGGAGATAAATAATAATTTCTAAAAAATAGGGTACACAGTTTATGTGTACCCCTTGAACATTTTATTATCTAATTTTGGACAATCAGATTTTATAATTATGTAACTGTAATTTCCTTTTCCGCTAATATAATTCCATCCAGAATTACTTGCAGCGTAATCGTTTCCCCTCCCAAATCCCAATTATCTAAAGCCAACTTAATTGACTTATCAGAAATTGTATAAGATAGGTCATTTGATTCAAAAGATGGTATTACTTTCCATTGGAAATCTACATTATTTATCTCATTTCCTGATTTATCCGTAAATTTAACCGTATAAGAGTATGAGACTCCCGGACGAATTAAATTCCTACCAGAAACTGTAGCTGTTATAGTCGGCTTGAGAGTTTCATGCTCCACAACTGTAATGGTGGAGGATTCTTGCTCCATATCTTTTTCAACCCATTTTGCAGTAAATTTTACTGTTCCTGCTTTAAGGAATATAGCATTACCTGCATCATCTACTGAAGCTACTTCTGGATCACTAACAGTCCATTGCACAGTTCCTTCAGTCTCACTTCCATTAACAGATAAAATAACCTGCAATTTAACTGTATCGTCTATTGTATAACTATTCTCTAATCCAATAATGGACATTGCAAGTTTTTCTTGATACTTTTTATCTTCAGTTACTTTTGTAATTATATGAGCTATACCACCCTTGTAATAGATATTATCTACATGCCATGTTCTTCCGAATTCGTTAAATTCATTATTAATCCTAATCTTTCGGCTTTGTTCATTATCTTCTGTTAAAAAATCCATATTACCTGATAACACAGATATAGTCTGCCCTGTTTGAGCCAATCCATTGTTAATATCGTACGCATAGCATGGAATAGCAGCTAAAGATCCATCATTCAATAAAATTTCACCATTCAATGCAATGGCAGCCGATTTATAGTAACAGGTATTTTCTTCAGTTTCCTGATTGAGTAGCAGGTATTTCTTCCTACCAAATTCCACTGTCTTTCCCTCTCTTACTGGTGCATCAACTGGATAATAGAGCTTGATTGTATCTTGAATATTATTATTATCCTCATTTTTTCTAAAGAAAGCTTGAAACTTCTCTCCTGAAGTGTATATTTGAAGTTCTTTTCCCTCACGCTGCATAGTTGATTTGAATACAGATTCTAAGGGAGAGTATCTTAATTCTTCCATAAAAAATCTCCTTCCTATCTTCCATAAAACATAAATGTAAAATCTGACTCTTCATACTTCATATCTGCTTTCACACGATCAATCTCTTTCCTAAGATTTGTCAATCTATTCTGAAGAGCAGTGGCAGCTTCGGATTGTGTGACGAATTCTGTCTCAATCTTACGGAATAAATCAATGTTATTATAAAGTGTATACAATACTGCATAGGCTGTCTCTAACAACTGTGCATGGTCTGTATTTTTATTATAAATATCATTCGCATTTAATCCATTTTCATTTAAAAGCTTACAATAAGTGGATTTATCATAGTATTCCTTGTTATTAAGCTCCACCAGTAATCGCTCATAATTTGTGAATCCCTGTTCACTATTAGGTGTTTCATAATACTGATTATCTTCATACTGTCTCATAATTATTACCGCCTTTCTTTATGCTAAATATAAGTCAACGAATCGTCCACCGTTATATTTGATATTGTAAACGTCATTTTTCAGGTTATATGCGACATCATTGTATACAATCCTTCCTGTATCAATCACATATCTTAATTCCTCAAAAGACATTGTAAGGAATTCAAATGGATAATCTTCATCACACAATAGCTCTTTTCCGTCTTTTCCAATCAAGCGTACAAAAATAGTATTCAAATCTTCTTCCAGATACAAAAAAGCTGTATGCTCATCTAACATCTGGATATGCTTTAAGTGAAGATTCTTTCCTGTTAATTCAGGATCAGTTAGAAGAAATCTATCTAACTGGTAATACAAATCATCATCATTCTTAAAAGTTACCTTTCTTACGACATTATCTACCTTTGTCATACGTCTATATCTCCTTTCATTTTCACCCCTTAATCTAAGAGGAAATCCATTAAAAAAAGAGCATAATTCAATTCCATACCATTTAAGGTTCAATTACCCCTCATGATATAAAAATCCAATTATGCTCCATATACTTCATTTTTATAAGCTATATATTACAAACATATGTTCATGCTATATTAAGTTGTCCACACTTTATCCACATAGTTATCCACAACACATTCCTTCTTCCTAAAATCGGCTTAACCTACTCTAGGATCATATTTTCTTTTTAATTCTCCATCCTTCTCTGTACTACTATCTTTTCATCCAACCCTATATCTTTATCTATTTTTCTTTCTCTATATCCTTTTCTCTGCGAATTTCCTATAGATTTAGCCAAAACTCTTGACAATCCAACAGCGAAGCTGAATAATCCGGATTGTTCTAAGGCAACGGCTCCTGTATCAGGATAGAGTTTCCCTACAAATTTAAAAATTAAGAAACTCTATCCCTGCATAGCGAATAATCCGTATTTGTCTTTAGGTATCCGTATCCTTGTAGTGCAGTATAAATCTATGAGTGCGGTTTTCTTCGTGTCCGCATGGACTTATCATGATAGTCTTTGTATGCCCTTATCACGCACCGTTTCCAGTGCTTGTCCATTTCCGCATCCTGCTTATTACACAGGCTGCCATACTCATGTGTACCTTATGTACGTCTAAGCTCACATTTCGCCCCCGAACGCTACTTTTAACCAATGTACAGAATAAATCGTACCAATAGATTCATCTGGTTAGGCATATGAGGTCTTGCGTTCGCTCCAACCCCTTAGGTCATGGATTACTGATAGATGCAGCTCTCCAACCCCGACAACTTACTTGTTAAGCTTGCCGATACTAATTTTATTTATTCAGGAGTAATTCTAACCCTGTCCAACTTTAAAAGTATATTAAAAGTGATACTTAGAATATATAAAATATTACTTTTATCTCTAAAAAAGATGGACTTTAATATACCAAACTCACGTTCTTTCTTGACAGGTAAGCATTTATGGTTTAAAATATTTTCTATAAAAAGTGTAACAAAAACACACCCTACCACATTTTCATTTCAAAAAAGAAACTATGCTAAGTTGATTTTTTCAAATATTAAATTGTGGGAGCTAGGCTGTACTGGTAATACCGTCTAGCATGAATAATCGGTTCTGGTAAAACTGATTATTTATATTTATGTATAAGAAATGTAGCAATAATAAAAGCGGTATGAGGTTAATTCTTCATACCGCTTTAGTCCTATTATATAACTACTGCAATATGTTCATACTTTGTTTCCCTATACTTATATTTATTCTACACGCTAAATTTGGAAATTGCAATAGTTTTCAAAAATTTTTTTATATAAAAAGTAATACTTTTTATATACTATAGGTTACCCACTTTTTAAAGCAAGTTGTCTTCTTCCAAAATTTCCTTATTTTCCCTGACATATTTTGTAATTAACATATTCAATGCCGAATTATTTGAAATACCCTGTAATTTATTTATTGTAGTAAAAGCACTATAAATCTTCATATTGACCTTTGCAGAAATTTGCTTATCCTTTGCTCCGTCTCTTGAAATGATCCTCTCTACAGGTGCTTTTTTTGTAGCATTAGAATTTTCCTTTTCTTGCTCCTCTTTGACCTCTTGCAATTCTTCTTCCTGAAGGGTATCTATTAACCTTGTTTTCTTTGCCACAATATTACATCCTTTCTTTATATTGTATATTAGTATTACTTAGTATATAATATGTATTACTATAATTTAAAAGCAATCTCTATATATTCTTTTGCCGTTGGTGCTTTTCTGTTTGTTAATACAACTGGTCTTCCTTTTACAATACCCTTATTAACATCGGCTGCATCCTTTACTACACCTAAAATTGTTGCTTTCTGCTCCAACATAGCTAATACATCTTGATTGTCATTAATTTTCTTTTTGTACATCGTTGCAATAATTCCAGTGAGTACCAAATCAGGATTCAATGATCTGTCTCCATCTCCACTCTGTACATCCTTGATTGTACTCATTAAGGCTTTTAATCCTCTATAAGCAAGATACTCTGTCTTTACAGGAATGATTACCTCATCCGCAGCTACAAGAGCATTGATAAGAAGTGTTCCTAACTGTGGTGGACAATCAATAAAAATATAATCAAAATATGGCTTCAGTGTTAATACTGCTTTCCGTAGCTGTACATCACTATTTCTACCAACAACTAGCTTTGTCTCCGTAACCGCCAGGTCAATATTAGATGGAATGATAAAAAGGTTATCCAATTCGGCATTCTCTACATTAAAGGCACATTCCGCAGGTGTTGTCTTTCCATCAAACAATTTACATATATTGTAATTTTCAAAATCCTTATCATCAGGATTCATCCCGCAACAAATCGTCAAACTAGCCTGTGGGTCAAGGTCAATCATAAGCACCTTTTTACCAATCATTGCTTTTGCGACTGCCAAATTATATGTTGTGGTGGTTTTTCCAACGCCACCTTTCTGATTGGCTATTGCTATAACTTTCATGTACAATCTCTCCTTTCAGTATATAATAAGTATTACTTTTTATATGATTTTTATATTTTTTCTTTCACATCTTATTATATAATGTGTGACTTTTGTAGTCAAGAAATTCAGTGGTATTTTTATTGTTTTTTATATAAAAAGTATTACTTTTTATATTTTATATATTAATATTACGTCAGATTGTATAGAATTTCATAGATATTATTCCAAAATCAACTCTAATATATTTGTAATATATTTATAATGCATTTCTATTGCAATACAATTAGAATTCTAATGTAAAAATAAAGGGTGACTCTTAATTTAGCCACCCTTTATTCTACTTATCATATTCTTTTAATTTATTACATACCGTAGCTGCGGAGCATCCTACTTCTCTTGCTATATCACGCATGGAGCATCCCTGATTCTTCAGTTCAATCATTAAAGCTATCTTACTCTCATCAAATTTTGCTTTCCTGCCCGGCTTCTTCTTCATAGCATCTCTGATTTCTTTATCTTTTTTAATGTTCTCTTTTATTATTTGTAATCCATCTACTTCACCTGATCCGGCAGTAAGCCTTTCAATTTCTGCTCTCATTCTATCTCTATCTTCATTCGCTGCATTAAGCCATTCGGCATACTGCTCTTGTATTCCCTTAACTTCTTTTAGCTTCAGAATAATTTCATTATAACTAACTGCATCTTCAGGAATATATTTATCGTATTTCTTACTATTAAGCTCTTTTTTTAATTCTGTGATTTTCTCTTTTCGTTTAAAAGAAATATTTTCTGAATGCAAAATTCTCTTTATCAGTTCTTTTTGTCCCATTGTTTCGTAGCTACTTGTCCAGTCCCTACCGTCAAGGATTTCTGAAGCTTTATTACGAATATCTGTAGCACATAAACTCTCTAATTCTTCATCCGAAATGCTCATCGCTGATAATTTGAGCTTCAGATTTTCAATTTCTTCTTTCAGTTCCTCACACTTTTTGCTTTCCTTTTCAAAGGATTCCTTATAAAAATCTCTTGCTTTAACAGTTTGATTGAAGATTTCTTGTGTCCTTGGTGGTACACAAGATTCTTTCTCCTTTAGCTCTGTAATCACTTTATTCTTTTCTTCCAGAGTATTAAATAGCTCTTCTTTTTCTTCCTTCAATTTTTTATTTTCTGAAGATAATCTGCGAGCTGCTTCTTTATACTGTGATAACTCTTTTCTAAGACTTTGTACTGTGTTCTCTCTGGTATGCCTTTTCGGATGTTGAATCTCCTTATTCTCAAAATTAAATGGTATAAATTCTGTTCCCTCCGTATCATCCATAAGATTTTGGAAACAATCAAAATATAAATTCATGCCGTCCGCAAAGAAACCATACCTATCTTTACGGATTATGTTTCCATAACTATTAATCAGATGTACCATTACATAGGTACTCTCATCGTCCATATCCGTATTAAGGTTAATTGTAAGCATTCCTGTTTTATCTTTTCTAAGGAATTCCACCTTGTTATATGTCTTTCCATCTTCAATAAATTCCCCTTTATAAGCATTATATGTGCCATATCGACTCATGATAAAGCCTATATGTCTCCTTTTTAATTCATATTTCATATCTTGTTCACCTACTTATTAAACATATAATTATAAACATCTACTGATTATATTATAGCATTTGTAAACACTAGATGCAATATATTTTAAACAGGTTTTAATAAACAAAATATGAAGAAAAATACCCACGCACCTGTTAAGTACATGGGTATTTTATATAAGATTCTGCTACGCTTTCCGACTGAGCTAGAATTGTATTTATTATACCATAACATTTCTTTTTTGAATAGACATAATTATATACATAAATTACCATCTTGTGTTTTCCAATATTTCTTTCCTATTTGTTGAACTATATTTATAGTACACCTAGATAGAGGTTTTGTTAAGTTGTGGAACACAGTATATTGAACATAGTAGTTGAGTTTATAATGAAGTTTGGTAATACTTTTTATATGGTTACTATGGATATGCTTTTTTATATACTTTTTGTATTAATGTCCGTACTGCATAGCATTGTTGATTTCGTTGTATTTTTCTACAACATCAAAGTTCACTTCTGTTTCTCCAAAACTATATGAATCTCTTTGAAAAGTGGTTATTTCAAGATAATTTTTTTCTTCAAATTTGTACAAATAACCAATTATTGGTAAAGATTTATCTATTTTAACATTTTTCCAATTTTCATCACCATCCATAGATATATCGCCATTCTTGTCTCTATAACATATAGTTTTCATTCTATATTTATGTACATTATAACCTTCATCCATATCTGCAATACTTTTTCCATTATATTCATTATACATCTCATCTGTAAATTCTTTCTCATCTAAACTGTAGTACCAACGATGCCATTCTGATGTTGGTTTATATATAGGAATGCTTTTTATACGTTTAATTCCCAGGAATCCTTTTCGCTCTTTTTTTATTATTGTCTTAGTAAAAATTTTTTTATACACTATAAAATATGTACCAATAGAGTATTCTTTAATATTGTTCAATCGAATATTCAAATCTCCAAGCGTAACAAATCGTGATGTATTATTCTGCTCTGAAACTCTGATATTTACTGCATTCTTGCCTTTTTTCCCATCTACAATATCAAAATTTACGACCATCCAGTTTTTTATTTCAACCATATCTCTTACTTGTGAGATGTGAAAGAAATAGTCCTGTCCATCCTCACCTGTAATAAATCCATAGCCTTTATCTTCAATAAATCTCTTGATTCTGCCTCTCATCCGTAGTGTTCTCCTTCTGGTATTTTAGGTATATTATATCACAATGAGGGAATATAAGGTCAAAATTTTGTCGGTGGGAAAAAAGTGGGATTCCTACCACCTATGCAGCCGTAAGGGGGGTAATGGATCAACTGCACTGGTTTCCTTTATCAAATATAAAATACCTGTATAGCATCAATTCTTCAGACTTCACCAAAAAAACAGCTCTCTAATTTGCCCATAAATCAATTTTAAATCTTTTCATGATATTTTATGCCTCTTTATATTAAAATTCATTTAAAGGCTATATACAGCGTTCACATGGCATTTCCCTATTTATAGCATATTACATATTTATTCATGGCAGGGTGTTCATAATCCTGTAAATAAATGATATACCCCTGTAAGCTCGTACAAGGGATGTAAACGCATTTTATAATAGCAGTGTACATATTACGTTCTTTTATTTAAAGCACCATGTAAAGCTTATATGAGGTTGTTTATGTCACTTTATTTATATTTTCACAGTGTAATCATGCACTATTAAGTTATTCTAGTACACCAGTATAAGCACACAAAAAAAGGCACATCCTGAAGGATGCACCCTTTTTACTATGCTTATTTATCCATTAATGATAGCATAAATTATAATTCCTATAATTACAAAAAATGAACAAAAGCCGACAATATATCCCATTCTATTTCCCTCCTTTTCTTGCTTTCTTTGCTCTTATTTTTGGTGTGTAATATGTGCTAATCATATACATATAACCCCCACACTTGCAAGTGTCTTTCTGAATATCCTGTGTGGTACTACCACATCGAAAACATTTTCTATATTCACTAATCGCTCTCATACTATTCTTTCTTACGTCCATTTTTTACCTTCTTTCATTATAACTCTTTTGTAACAGTTTTCCAACCATATAAATGACTTTCTAGCTCTTCTTTTCTCACGATTCGACCATTGATAGACGTTACAACACGCTTTCTCATGATACCCTCATATATTTCTATATGTTCTAAAACGTCACCGTTCCCGAATGTCGTTGTATGTTTAGTGATGTTACCGCCTGTATCTTTGTACTCATCTGTGATGCTCTGGTTATTATGTTCCATAATCCATGTTAAAATTTCCTGTGAACTCATGACGTAACCCCCTATAATAATATATTTAAAATCTGATAACGAATCATCTCATGCAACCATGATTCAAAGGTTGTACCCTGTTCTTTCTGCTCTGCATCCACATCAACGACAAAACGTCTGTATGCTTTCGCCATTGTAAGGACTTTCTTTTTTCCTTCTTCATAGTAAGCAAATTTCATGATTGCACCCCCTACTCCATTTCATCCAATACTTCACTGATAGCCTGTCCTAAAAGATAACATCTGATTGATACGTCAATGGCTTCGTAGTTATCCTCTATCCACCAATTAGCAACCTTTTCTTTACAATCAAATTCTTCCATCATATCATTAATAAGATCTTTATTTTCGTCAACATATTTTTTCGCAGTTGCACGATTAAATGTATAACTTCCGCTTGCATTTCCTGTTACGCTATCTTCTGTCCACAACGTATCATTAAGATATTCTTCTAAATCTTCTTTTATTTCATAATCCGTTGCATTGATATTTTCTTCAATGTATTCTTTAACGTCCTGTTTCATTGCTTCTAAATAGTTATAAGTTGTTGTAGTTGTCATGATATATAACCATCCTTCCTTTTTGATGACGGCTATGCTACTATATAATAGCAACCGTCTTTGTGTTGTGTTCGGGTAACACCTGCGAACGACCAATTCTTTAAGGTGTTGCCCTGTTTTGTTTACGAGCTAATAATAACTCATATTTGAGTATGTGTCAACTCTTTTTTGAGTATTTTTATAATATATTTATTTAGTCATGTTTCTTCTATATAATAGCAAAATATAATATTATTGATTATATATAACTCATTCTTGATTATATATATAACTCATGTTATTATAGGAATATGCTATATAAAGGAAGGTGGTATATATGAACGGTTCTCAAGTTATAAAACAACTTATGATTGAATCTAATACAGATATAAAGCAACTAGCCGAACTATTAGAAATAAAACCTCAGTCGGTACGCAATAAATTATCAAGAAATAGTTTTTCTCTGGCAGAGTTTGAAAAAATCATTAATCTACTAAATGGAGAATTGCAGGTTGTCTCCAATCGTACAAAAAACATATATCATTAATGTAAAGCTTATCCTTTTTAGAGGATAGGCTTTTCTTTTTATATAAGAACTATTTCAGTATTAAAACGAACGCATACATTAATAGTATTAAAAGTATTGACAAAATCGCTCTTATACCCTAAAATAATAGTATCAATTTCAACGGTCGTTATTTTTAATACGAAAGGATGGTTTTATATGGCTATTTACGGATATTGTAGAATAAGTACCAATAAACAGAATATAGAAAGGCAGGTCAGAAACATTCTTGCGGTATATCCTAATGCTATAATAGTAAAAGAAGTATATACAGGTACGAAGTTTCAAGGCAGGAAAGAACTGGATAAAATACTAAAAATCACAAAACCGAATGATACTATTGTATTTGATTCAGTTTCCAGAATGTCAAGAAATAGTGAGGAAGGTTGTGAGGAATACGAAAGTCTATTTAATAAAGGAATTACGCTTGTATTCCTAAAAGAGCCACATATAAACACAGATGTATATAAACAGGCTCTACAACGTCAATTAGATATAACTCTGAATACTGGAAGAAAAGCAACCGATAAATTTATGAATACCATTATAGAAGCATTAAACGGCTATCTCATGGACTTAGCAAAAGAACAGATTAAACTTGCATTTGAACAGGCTCAAAAAGAGGTTGATGATTTGCACCAGAGAACTAAGGAAGGTATAGAAACGGCACGTCTGAACGGTAAGCAAATAGGCGGTATCAAAGGGAAAAAATTAACCACCAAAAAGAGTATAGAGAAGAAAGCAGAAATATTAAAACATTCCATAGATTTTGGCGGTACTTTAAAAGATTCCGATTGTATGAAGCTGACAGGACTTGCAAGAAATACTTTCTATAAATATAAAAGAGAGCTAAAAGAAGAAGCTGCCATTCATAACTAATATAAAAAGATATATAAATAAGAAAGCATCTACTAATTTGTAGGTGCTTTTTTGTTGCGTATTTTTCCGAACCTTTTTTATTTACATATCTTTCCATGTTAATATTTTTAATATTTATGTGTTATTTTTGCATATTTATTAATTATGTATATTTCAGGTACATACCCTTATCTGAGTCGAATTTTTGACCATGAGCTTTCCAGTTATTTGTCCAGAATCAATATTCCCTTTATTTTGTAATGGTTTTATGTCGTTTACATTATATTACAATCCAGTAGTATTATTTGCATTTTATTTTTGTCTCATTTTATGCAACAATATAGGGGTTATGCAGCGGTATATAGGGGTAACTTTTTTACATAAATATTGTTTTTTTATTTGTACAATTTCCCAACCACACTTCAACCAATCTTGACACCCTCTTATCCATCATATACTCGAACATCTATTCGTAAATAAATGCTTACTTTTTTACCCTTATACCGCCCTAGAATCCATTTCAATTCCTTACCCTTCCAATTTACCCTCTACTAAAAAACCTTCATTTTAATTCTAACCTGCCAGAATTGAATATGGGGTTAACTTTTAATTTTCGGATGTCCTTATCTCGGACAGCCCCTTTTAAATATCCTTTTATCTTTCTGTAAAATTCTACATTCAAATCACTTCTCTCTTCTGCCAGATATGGGGTTAATCTGATCTTCAGGTATCAGCTTAACCTATATCCGAAAATCTTTCTTACATTTTTTCACATTTGATTTCCATTTCTTCAGAATAAAATATGGTGTTAATCTCATAGATCTTTTAGTACAGCGTATTTCTACGCTCTATTAAACAGAAGATATATCTGCAATTCTTATAATCATTAGACCCTTAGTCCACAACGGACTAATCGCTTTCTAAACCACTTCCATCGGTTTAAAAGATTCACCATAACACAGTTCTGTGTTCTGGGAAGTGCATTGCACGCATATCCGAATTTAGCTATCAATTTACTATAGATCGAATTCCCAAAATGGGGATGTGAATTAAAGTAACACCTAAACCATTCCATTTAACTTTTATTTATTAATTTAAAATTAATGACAATACTTTTTATTAATGTTATACTCTTAATATTCTAACATAAAAATATTAAGGGAAACTAAACTTATGGAAAATCAAAAGATAAACTTTAGACTCACTAAAAGCGAACAAGAATTAATGGACATCTTCTGGCAATCTGAAGAACCATTAGCTATACAAGAAGTTTTAGAAAATGCTCCTGTTAACCGCAACTGGAAAGATTCTTCCGTACACCTAATCGTTAATCATCTCTTAAATAAAGGGGTTATTGAAGTAGCAGGTTTCAAAAAAACTACAAAGAATTATGCCAGAACCTTTTGCCCTGTGATGTCAAAAGAAGAATTTCTTCTTCGCACCATAATTGATCCATTTGATAAAAAGGAGATATTGCGAATTTTTAATATGCTTTTGCAGGAGATTGATTCTGATAAAGAACTGGAAGAACTTCAGGAACAAATTAAGGCTGCCATGAAAAAATAATACCTCTAATCACTCACTCCAGAATCGTGGTTAGTGAAATCTCTAAGTGGAACTGTTTCACTTAAAACCAGAGGAATTTTATTAAAATTTTCAAATTCTTTTAGAGAGAGCTAATGATAGGAAAAGAGGGGATAAACCATAGGAAAACCATCGCTCAATATGGTTTCCGCTTAAAATATATAAGGTATTTGATTATTTTTCATAGGTATCCTTTTATATTCATTATACTACCTCTAAAGAGGGTAGGTTTCCAGAAACCTCAAAACACAAAAAAAGATGAAGCGTTCTTGGATACTTCATCTTTTTTGCCTTATAAAAAGGACGGTTATTGAATTTTCCTATTGCTTTTCTAGGAGATTAGGTGTTGCCGCACCGAAAACTATTAAAAACACATTTTCACACATATTTGAAAGAGAGCGATTTCTCTTTACATCTACTATTATACTCTTTTTATACGTTTTGTTAATATGTTTTCGTTATGTTTTATAACTTTTTTAGTTATATGTATATTATTGTTATAGGGTCGCACATTTCGACAAAATATGTTATAATGCTTTTAGTCGAGATATGAAGTGAACATTAGGGAAAGTCTGGTGGTTGTCTCTTTTCGGAAACGGAAAGGGGGTAATGCCGATGAACACAATGGAAGTTTTAACTTTATTGTTAGTAATTTTCGCTGCATTATCCTATCTGGATAATCACCGTAATTAATATACTGTCTTTATAGGCAGAGAAAAAGGCTATCCCTATTGCAGTAGGGACAGCCTTTAGTGTAGTAACTGTTTACATAAAATGTTTTCGGGAACGACCACTAGATATTGCAGTATCCTTTCGCTTCCTCTATCTCGATTATATTATCTCGTTGTGATTTTGTCAATATCGTTCAATATCGCATTGCAATTATTTTAAATCACTTTGGCAAGTGGAAATCCACTTCATACAAAGGTAACTGTCAGTTACCTTAAATCACCGGCACACTTACCTTATGCATAGTCTGCATTTCTAATTTTACATTAATTGAAGGAATTCCTGTGAAAACTTCTCTCACTAATGCTTTCCATTCTTCACCCGGCAGCTTAAAATCTATAAAAAATCCCTGTTCCTTATCTCTATATATGCAAATAGCTTCAGGAATATACTCTTCTTCCTGTATCTTCAGAACCAGATACTCTCCACTTTCGTATTTTTCTTCAGAAAAGAACTTCTTCAGGCTATTTTTTGTCATAAAATCAAAATTAAAATATGCCATTTTTCCAATATTTCTTACCGCATATTTACTTTTGAGATTAGGGGTTGCTATAATCTGTACGACTCTATATCTGTAATTTTCCATTCTACAATCCTTTCTACATATCGCCAATTTTGGCGGTATTTTAATTATTTTCATCATCAATTACTATTTCTTCTGTTTTGGTATCAGGAACAGGGGTTAATTCTTCTATTTCTTGCGATACTTTTGCTTCATCCTGTAATCTCTGTAATTCCAGAGCTGTATCCGTTGTGTATGGGGATTTGTCTATAATCGTCTGTTTACTAATTGCTCCGCAATCATATTGAATCTTCATGTTATTCATGTTTGCTTCATTATCTACTGGTTTACTTACATTGAACAGAAAATTAATGCTATCAAATACCTCATCCGTAACAGTTTGTCCCTGAATCTCCATAAGTTTTCGGATATATTCCATACGCTGCATGAAACCTTTAGTCATTTCAGTAATAAATTGACGGTTAAAATTAGAGGTCTGTTGATACAACATCGTAATTGATGTTTCTGATACATTCGCCACGTTACTTTGACCTAAGATGCTAGACGGAACACAAGCAACCGCATAAAACTGTTGAATCAGATAATCCAGTTCTAGTTTGATGGAATCCTTATCCATAGTGGCATTAGCATAGTTAAAAGATCCTCCATCTTCCAGATTAAGGGTTACCCCCACAATATCTTTAGGAATTTCGCTCTTAATCCTCTGCCCCGATACCACACCAAAAGGATTCATAGACAAAGTTGTTACCGCATCGTCCAGTTTAGAAAGTAGATTTTCCACTGAATCCATGATGGGAATTAAATCCAAAAGAAATGGGTCACCAAAATTATCATATTTTGTTTTGTCTAAGGAACTGTACCAGATTGGCAGCCCTGTTAGATTTTCTTTTGTATCAACCAATTCTCTTCCTCTATAAATCTCTACTCTGTCAGGATAGTACACATTACTGTAAGATAATCTGGTATCACTGTCCGTCCAGTTTTCTACGAAACAATAATATTTTCCTTCTGCATCATAAAGGGGATACGCATCTGTATTTTTTATGATTTTGGAACGAATTTTATTATCTTCATCTAAATATACATACTCAAACGCATCTGCATAGGAAATTAAATCTCTGGCGATCTTCAAATCTGCCTCAATATAGTCACCTTTCCGATAGATTTTATTTAAAGCGGAAACAAACTCCTTATCTCCTGTAATGGAAACAGGCTCTCCACAGATAAAGCTACTATGAAACTTCACAATAGATTTTAAGGTCTGAAGCACGATTTTCGCAGTTTCATATGTATGTCCTTTAAACTGGAAGTCGGGACGTTCCAACACTTTATGTTCTCTAGCTAAGTAGCTGTCAATCTTTTTAACTCTTCTGATCCTATCCGCATACCTAATTTTATCAATTTCTGTCTCAAACCACATTTTATCGCCCGACATAATACCTCCATCCTTTTTACTTCCAAAAAAATCTTTTATTTTATCAATTAATACCATTCATCCACACCCCATTTACAACCGACAAGCCGAATCCCTTTAGGTAATGGGTCTTTAAAATTAATCGCCTGTACAGCTTTATCAATAAGTTTATCTACCTTTTCGGATGGCATCGTTTTATCTTCGATGTCAAATTTATATCTTTTTTGCACCTTAAAAAGCGAAAAGGTACTTCCACCTGCATTAACATAGTCACACATTGCATTATTTATAATTTTCTGATATTCCTCGTATTTCATCTCTATTTTTATTCCTTTCTAAACATATATTTCTAAACATAATAAATTCCATTTGCTAATCCTTCCAGAGCCATAGCGAAAGCCATTACTCTATCATCCTTTGCTCCTTGTGCAGCCTGTACTTTTCCGTTATTATCTTGGAATACCTTCATTTCATCCAGTAAACCACTGGAATTAACACACACTTGTCCTGTTTCAAATAACTCCTGAAGCCTATTTAAGATAATAGGACGGCTCTTTCCTGTTGTCTCAAATCCCGGTTTCTTCTTTGTCTTTCCTCTCATGTCATAAACTTTAGACTTATAAATATTAATATACCGATTACTGCCATCGTAAAGCTTATCTAAAACAGTATGTCCGGCTGATAATTTCTCAATTACAAGTAAACCTGTATTATACATATTTCCAATCTCACGCACTAAATCTGCAAACTGGTAAGGCTTAATCTTATTACTCGCGAATTCCATACACTGGAAACCACTTTCATCTACTACTTCGATAACGCTGTTATCTGAATTAATTCCTTCTCCTGTATCTACCCCAATGTAATATTTTTCGTCTTTTACTGGCAGTCTCCATGTTTTAATAGAACTTTTCCACTTTTTCATCATGGTTGGAATTTTTACAGGTAATTTCACAGTTAGAGTTTCATCTAAATGATTTCTCCGTTCCTGAATAAGCTCTAAATCAAACAGATTATTTCCAGATACAACAAAGGATTCCATTGCAGTAGTTGGATATTCCTGTCGGAATTTTTCGATTCCGATATTCGCTATCTTCATTCTTCGCCACATTAATTTCTTTATTGCTAATGGATTTTCTTTCCCATTCATTTTTAAATATAAAGCTTGTTCTTCTTCGTCAAGTTCTTCCGGTGCAAGGTAATCTCCGTATTTCTGCTTATATTCTTCTGAATTATCGTTATATTCCTCAATAAAAAGCTTTGTATCACTCAACCAACTGAAGAAAAATGGCTTGTACTGTGATTCTCCATTAACAGCTCGCTGCCATAGCTCAAACCAATAATTCATACCTTTTGATGTGGATTCCAATACACATTCAGAATCAGGTCTTAACGCTGCTTCGATGGCAACTAACTGATTTTTCAGTTTTTCATCATCCATCGAACTAACCTCTGTTAAATGGACATATCTTAATGTTGCTCCCCTGGCGGCATCTTTACTTCCGCATACACAACATACAATTCTGCTTCTGTTTTCAAGGATTAATTCCTTCCTGTTGTTTGCTACATCTTTAATCTTTACAGATGGATCTAAGTCCTCATACATGGCTTTTAACTTTTTAAATACGATGTCAACGGTATCTAAACTGTAGCTCATAAGCATACAAACTGTATCCGACTGCGTATGAGTAAGATATAAACTGTATGCTATCGCCCACGAAGTAATACCTAGCTGTCTTGATTTACAAATGATATTAAATTTTCCGAAATTCTTTGCCAATACTTTTTGATGGTAAGTAGGAATGAACGGTACTTTTATTCCGTTTTTATCTACGATTTTTACAAAATAAGTAACCCATAACACAGGATCAGAGACAATCTTCTTTAATTTATTTTCCTTTGTCATTACTTTTTACTCCTTTTATACAAAAAAGAGCTGTCCATGTGGACAACTCACTTAATTTTCATGTTCAATTTTGGTATATAGTTTTATTCTTTATATGTATAGCTGTAATCTTCTTCATCTTCCAGTGCATTATCTGGAATTCGATTCAATAATTTTGTTAATTGATTTTCCTGATCTCCTTTAAAGAATTTCTCTGAAAAATCTTCAAAGGCTTTAAAGGCTTGTACATCACCTTGCATTGCTTTATCATAGTATGTTTGGTATAGCTCAATCTGTTTCTTCTGATGCAGCCGTTTTAGTAACCATTTGATGGCAGCCTGACAACCTGCTTCTAAAATATATTTCTGACATACTTCTTCCGTAATAGAATCAGAAAATACGGCATATCTGTTCTTCAAATCATCAAAAGTCTTTACAGGTGATTTCTCTGCCCCTCTCAAATATTCAGGGCAAAACTTCCACATAATATAGTATACTTTTGTATCTGTACCAATCATCTCTTTAAGAGTCTGATAGATGGTTTTTTCCTTAGAAAGTGACTTTCCATTTGCTTCAAACTCTCGCTTCTCTCTCTTTGGCATCTTAATCACCTTCTTTATTTTCTCAATCCAATAATCCATGTAAGGAAATCTTCCTCCACGTCTCCTTCTGTCTTTTTAGAAGCCGTAAGTAGAATATTCTTAGTTTCCTCACTATTAATTTTCGCTTTATATTTTCCCTCGTAATTATCATATAGCCTATTAATTTCATCAATAATAGCTTTTCTCTCTTGCCGTAGCACTGGTACATGATTCTCACATTCGCTCAATGATTTCTTATACATACCCATTGACAAACCAAACATACTTAATTTTTCAAAATTTTGAAGTAACTTTTCTTCTGTTTTAAGTGCAGGTTTTCTCTCTTTCTCTCTTGAATCATAAATAATATTGTAAAGATTATTTTCAATCTCCTTATCTTTTTTATCTAATTTTATATATAAATTTCTTAACTCCTCATAATCTTCATCGTTCATTATCGCTGTAATAAATGCTCTTTTATATTCAGGATTTGCCAATGCTTTTCCCATTAATAGTAATGACTTCCTATCTATCATTTTTTCCATTAATATTCATACTCCTTTGATTTTTCTTCAACCATTTGTGCAACTCTTCCTAACTGTTCCATCACTAAATAACCTGTGCTATTAAAATAATCCGTAACATTTCTCAATGAATCTCCTAAAATAAAACATATAATATCCAATTCCTGATTGTTCACATCAGTATACCATTCATTAAACCATTTCATGTACTTTTCTATAACGGACATACGAAAATCCGTCTGTACATTTTCCAGACTATTATTAACTTTCCTATATACTCTATTCATTAAAGAAATGTGATTGTTATACATTTCTTTACCAAACTCACTAGAACTACTTTCTATCAATTTTTCTATATCCGCTTTTCGGTAATCTATCTTATCCATATTATTCCTCTTTTCTGTATTCAAAATTTTCAACATCTGTAATAATGCTATCTATATCTTCCAATGGAATATCATTAATATTTATTACATCTTTATCTTTCGCTTCTAACGGATCAGAAATATACTTATTAGCTAAAAATGTAATAAAATCCTCACTCGCTGCACTATCCCCTACAATCCGTACATAATTGAATATATTTTTGAACATTTTCGCTTTATATCTGGGATTTTCTTCTCTCTCTCTATCTCTAATTCGCTTTTCCTTATTCATCTCCAAACAAGATTTTTTGTCTTTATTATATTCAATGATAGAATCATAAATAGACATCCTATCGTTTACATTACATATGTATTGATTTGGTAAATCCTCAAAATCATATTCATTATTTGAAGAAACCTTACCTAGTGTCACATTACCTTTAGCAGATAAACTCATTTCGCATACAACATATACCTGTTCTTCATGTGATAATTTATATGCTTTATAATGCGGACACATTGGCTTTGTATCTTTGGAAAGAATTTCAACTCGCGTATCTAACCTCTGTTTATCCATTTCTGAAATGGCTTCTGGAAGATTTGTTCCGTTTCCAATCTTCATCGGGATATTACCATCTGTCATAGGAATGACTTTCGCATATCCTTCTAATTCTTTCTTATAGTATTCCAGTGCATCTTTCGGGTCATAGCCGACATGGTATCTATCAACGGATACTCCTATCGTAACGTAATATTTCATATCAACTTTTTTATCCAAATAACATAGCTTAATCATTTCAGAATAATCTTTTACTATCTGCACAAATTTTTCTGACTTCTCATATCCATTTGTAATAATCTGTAGATGGAAAAGAGGGATACGATACTCATATAAAAGATCTAAAAAATAATCCATTTCTTCCAATGCCAATGTAGGCTCTCCACCAGTAAAGTGAAGAAAACCAATAGCCTCAGTTTGCTTTAAAAATTTCTCAATAACTTCTTTTGAAATAGTAATATTCTGGCATTTTCCTTTAAAGCAATGCTTACAGTTTATTTGGCATTTTCTTGTTAATTCCACCGATAAAAAATCCCATGTAATTTTTTTCATCTATATTTTTCTCTCCTATTTACCTTTTATTTTCTTGAACCTAAATGATTTGCAATTACATTTAATGCTTCATTGTTACTTAAATTGCTTCCTCCACATGACATATAAACACGATTTTTTTTCATAATTTTATCTTCCTTTCTTTTAATACCTCTCTGGTAACTCTATTACAATTACTTTTGCAGCGAATTTCTTTTCTTTATCATTTCTTGCATTCCAGATTTCAAATTCTACTACTGATCCACGAATTAACTCTTTTTCATCACCGATAAATCTGGAATTAATATAATATTCCTTACCATCCTCAAAACATTTGATAAATCCGAACCCTCGCTCACTATTCCATTTTTTCACTTTTCCCATGAATCTAGGATTTCTTTTGTCTTTCATATTGTCGCTCATATATATGTTCCTTTCGTTTAATATTACCTGTTTATAATTTAAAAAAGAGGGTATAATATATACCCTCTCAAAACGCATGACCTATTCACTGGTAAGTTTATCTTCCTTAGTATCAGTATCACTTACTCTCTCTTTATTTTCCCAGTATTTCCTTACATCCTGTAATAATTCTTCTGTCTTATCATAAATCCAGAAGAAATTATTTCTTTTGAAGTGAGTGCAACGGAATAAAAATTTATGTCCGTTTTCTGTCAAGTAATTTTTAAGTCCAGTGGAATATGTCCAAAAAAATCTCTCATGTAAAGTTTCTCTGAAAATTTTATTTTCTTCTCTCTTCGTCATTGTTTTAACTCCTATTCTTACTTTTTAAACTATTAATTCTAAACAGCTATGTTTAGGATATAGCTGTCCTTAAATGTTTCCGCACTTACAATTATTTTTTGATTTTTATTGATACGCTGCATCACTTCGTATTTGGATGCAAAGACCTTCTGTATCGGTTGTACCAACGAAAACTGACATTCTGGTACACGATAAGTTGGTGTTTCTAAATATCCATCTGGTGTAATTGTTATTTTGTCATATAGTCCATGCTCCACCGAAAAATCCTGAAAGTATTTCATATCGTGATTCTCCAAAATCGGTACAAGATATTCCGTTAAACCTAATTTTTCCAACCAGTATAAATTAACATAAGCATACTTACCATTCTGGTTATAGTAACCTCTAAAGCCACCATCAACGGCAAGTAATATAGTTCTCAATTCCTCGCTCATTTTATTTATGCCACCATATAAGGCTGACACAAGTGCAATCGTACCAAAATTATATTTTTCATAATATTTTCTATGAATAACATTCGGATTAACTGCATTGCTATTTCGAATGAACGTCCTATGATTATCATAGCAATACTGATTATTGGCAATAGATAAATCCACAAATATAGGTGTTTTCCATCCGTATCCTGTCTTTTCCTTGTTGAGCCATAAGCCACTTTTAAAATCGTAAAATCCGCCTATTTCCAATCCTAAAACCGTATGTAATCTCCCACATGAAAAGAGTGAATCCATGTCATCAGTGCATACTAGATAGTACATATCAGGCGATATATCTCCTTTACACCAATCTGGCAATTTGTTTAATAATTCATGTTTAATATGTGTGTTTTTAATAGTATTAGTGTTCATTAACCTATCCGGGTGCCTTAATATAAGCACCCACAATTATAATCTGCATATCCCTGCTCCTTTCTCTTATTTGGTCTTTTTTGTTCTTGTCCTAGCCGTAGACCTTTTCGGCATTGTTTTCTCTTCCTTCGTATTCTTCACTGCTTCTTCTTTTGCAGCCTTTTCTTTTTCCTTCAGT
>OLOO01000548.1_pt1 | contig 33272 bp, 36 predicted proteins | sample 1672621 | NCBI WGS metagenome assembly OLOO01 (sample SAMEA3136706, study PRJEB25190) | human gut metagenome | biome: human gut; feature: human-associated habitat; material: faeces | place: Austria | collected 2013 | reverse complement strand
TTTAACATCAATCAAGAAAAAATATAAAGAAAGGTGATGACAGCAATTATATGGGAAAAAGATTAAAAAAATACATACTATGTTTTGCAGTTCTACTGTCAGTCGCTGTGTTTAATTTATTCCAGGTAGATGCTGTCAATGTCAATAAAAAATGCTCACTTACGCTTAATGAGTGCATTTCAGGGTTAAATGTTCATTTATATCGTGTAGCGAGAGTTTTGGATGATGGCAGTTATCATTACACCGATGCTTTTAAGGAAGCAGAAACAAATACAAACATTCAACTGAATCAATTAGAAACAAGTGAGCAGCTTAAAAATGCTGCTGTCACATTAAAGGGATATGCAGCCAGCCAAGAAGGACTCACTAAGAGGGCAACATCTTCTACGCTTACTTATACAGATCTAAAAACAGGACTCTATCTTATTACGACGGATAACTTAGAATTAAACGGAACAACATATACCTATTTACCTTACTTGATTTCTTTACCACAGGAGACAAGTTATGATGTGTCCATTGACTTCACAAAGTATTCTAAGAATCCCTCTCATGAATATAAAATCGTGAAGTACTGGATTGATAATGGGTCAAAGCATCCTGAAAAGATTTATGTAGAGCTTTATGATGGGTCTACTTATATCAAGACAATCACACTGGATGCTGCACATAATTATGCTTATTCATGGAAGAGTGAACAGGTTATGAATTACAGTATTAAAGAGAAGCGTGTCAAAGGCTATAAAGGTATTATTACTTCGATATGCAATGATTCTAAGACTGAATATATTATTACTAATACAAGTACAGACACACCTAAGAAAAATCCTCGTGTTAAAACAGGGGATACAACAAGATTCAGTCATTGGCTGACATTATTGACTGTATCAGGATTATTCCTGATTGTATTAGGAAGTCTATTTAGACATGAAAAAGATTAGTCATTTATTTATGACACTAGGGTGCTTATGTATCCTAGTGTCTTGCTGTTTGTTTGGTTATGAGAAGTATCGTCAAAATAAAGAAATAAAGAACTTGAAGAGACTTTATGACCAGAGTGTACAACTTGTCCTCGATACCTATATTCCTTCTGATAATGGCTATTTAGATGTACAAGGATATGATATACAGGCAGTCCTCCAAGTGGGTGACATCAGGTGAGGTATAGGTAAAGAAGATGATCTGCCACACTAAAAGAATAAGAATATAGTCATACCAGACTTGTATTTAAATCAAATACAGTCACTCAAGAATAAAGATATACTTGCAATTCAAACTATTTCAGGCTATAAGATTCAATGAGGCGATGTGGACACGTCTGTAAGAATAAGAGCTGCCTGAGTATTCAGGTGGAAACTCAAACGCCAGACTTCTTAAATGGGAGTCTATGACTTCCTAGAAGCCCCACTTTAAAGCGTTAGCTTAAGTGGTGGGCAATTGACAAAAAGAAACCGCCCAGATAGAAAATGGTCTGAGCGGTTCTTAACTTAATATTGTTGCATCCTCGGATAGTCTTTTTTAACAGGAAATTTCTTATCTACAAACCAATCCGACATATAATCTGTAGTAGACAGAGGACTGGAGGAAAAATACATAGTCTGAAGCTACTGGAAAAAATGTAGGCCAATAGGCAAGGAGGAAACAATAATGGAAAAAAGAATGATTTGGAACAACGATGTATGCAGTGAAATGAATGCACTTGAAAAAGATGGCTTCTTCGCAGAATCAGAGACAGAGGAAGAAAAAATGGATGAAACTTATGAGTATATCAGCAACGCACTTTCTGACGAGGCCGCTAATTTAGACATAGACTTAGAGGAAGACATTTTTCTTATCGGAGTACTTCAAAGATGGGATGGCTGCGGTTCTGCTTATGCAGACCTTGAAACTTCAAATATTGGAGAAGCGATTAAAAAAGCTGTTTCGTTATTTTCCGGAGATGATGCTATTGAGATTTTTGTTGAAGATGAAAGAATGAAAATTTCTCAGCTCGGACACGATAACCCAGTTAACCCATCCGTATTCGAGTTTAGAGTGGTGCGCCCAGAAAATAATTATTGTGAAATAGGTCTTTCTTATAAAGAAAATCTTAAGATTACACGTCGCATTGGAGACATCGTAGCAAACGTATATGGTTGGAAATAAGAAGGAAACAAAATAATGAAAGCAAGAAACAAAGAAGAAGCTTGGCTTGTCGTTTCATAAACTTCGTCGAGCTATGAGCTCTGGGACTTTTCAAGTGAATAAATTGAAGCCATGGAGTAATTCGCTTGATAGAGTAGAATTAAAAGGCTAGGTATCGTAAAAAGTAGACAGTCAGGAGCATTCCTGGCTGTTTATTTTTTGAGCTCTGACTTCTCTGCACACACAAATGTGGCAGGTTCTAAATATATAGGACTTCAATAAGAGGTCGCTTAGAGTATACAAATCAAAGCTAATGCTTTGTAATTTAAAGGGACTCTAAGTTACATGCCTTATGTATATTCCTATACTTAAAAACTTTTTATGGCAATGAGACCATTGTCTCAATTAACGCCAAAGGATCGTAGCTAACCCTGTATTTATATCTAAGCGATAGATTTATCTATTGCTTTTTTAAATTCATTTATACCAAAACTACGTGGTAATTTTTCTTTACTATTTATTAGACTATTAATTAAAACGTCATGTTGCTTCTTAAAGCTATCATATGTTTTTAAACATAATTTTCTATCTGTTTCTTTAAGGTTTTTCTTACTATTCATAAGTAAGAAAGCACTATATAAATCTCTTTGTATTAATTTATTTTCAATAATATTAACTCTATTACTTAATTCTTTTTTAATGTATTTATCTTCAATATGATCATATTGACTTGCTTTGAAAGTTTGAGTATTAACTTTATTTAAACTTAACCCTTCATATCCTAATTTGTTATCTAAAATTGCAAGTAAAGTGCTAGGAGCTTTATTATTTAGACTTTTTCCAAATCTTTTTCTTCTCTTGTTTTTACCTTTACTGTTTTTTTCTTCGCCTTTTTTAAATTTGGCTTTCTTTTGTAAGGCTTTATAATTCATAGTTTCTACATAAATCTCATTACCCAAAGAAATTATTTCATTAGCTAATCTATTATGCTCTAACTTGATATAACTAGACTTTAATCTATATAGATTTTTAAGTTTAAATAATGTTTTTACATAGCTTTTACTACGAACCCATTGCAGCTTTACTCCTCGCTTTATAGTTCCGTCAGAGTTAAAGTTGTTTTGATTATTAGCTCTTTTTGAACGGTCTAACCTTCTTTGAAGTTTAAATATTTCCCTTTCATATTTTTTAGAGTCTTTAGCTAGTTCATCAAGAATCAACTTGCTGCCGGAACAGACTGCGATAGTTGAAGTACCTATATCAATGCCAACTTTACCTTTAACACTTGCTTTTAAGGAAGCTGGTCTAAGATTACCATGATTAGCTTTTCCGTTTATTCTTTTTTGTGGTGGATAACCACCAATAATGAGCTGCAGGAAGTATCTGTAGCCAGTTTTGAAAGGTTTTCTAACTACTCTGCAATACTTGATATTATCTTCTAAACTTTCTAGCGCGAATAAGTCGTTATATCTTATTTTTACTGGAATATTAAGCTTATTCCAGGATAACATTCTCTTATCTTTTAAAAATCTAATTCCTTGAGTATTTTTCTTTCCTTCAAGCGAAGTTAAAGTGCCGAACTTTTTAAAATGAATATCTTTTCCGTTCCTGAACATAACTTCACTTGCGGCTTTCCAGACAGCTGTAGCTAGTTTTTGAGCAGTATTACTATCAATATGCTTTTTATACATTCGCTGTTGTTTTTTAATAAAAGCATGAAATTGATATTCACTTAAAGAATAAGATAATCTGATATCATTTAATATCTCTTTATAGGTATTAAACTTAGCTATATTTTCCGATTTTTCTAAGCCATTAGCTTTATCTTTCTCTGCTAGTTCTTTATAATGCAGATATTCTTTTAGATTACGTTTATAACCTTTATTTTCTTTCATTCTTTTAAGTTGTTTCTTTGCAAACTTAACAAGAGTATTATAAATGCTATTAGCTATTCTAAAACGTTTATCTAAAAGAGCTGATTGACTTCCAGTTGTATTAAGTTTTAGTTCTAATATGTAATTTGGTTTTTTCGCTCCTGCCATTTATAATAGCCTCCTTAAATTTAAAATGCAGAAGAATGTTATTCTAATCAAACATTCTTCTGTCCTTCTATATATTTTTTTACAGCATCTAGAGATACTTCACCTACGGTACTTATAAAAGCGCTCCTAGTCCATAATGTTGGTATCCTGCTTTTTAACCAAGGGAACTCATCTCTAAGAATTTTCGAAGAAGCCCCCTTAAGTTTTGTTACACAGTTCATAATCCCAAATCTAGGGTTGCAGTCTATCAGTAAGTGAACATGGTCTGGCATAACTTCCATTTCTACTATTTCAAAATCATACTCTTCTGATACAGCTAAAAATATCTCTTTTAACCTTATATCAACGCCTTCTTTCAAAACCTGCCTTCTGTACTTTGGACAGAAGATAACATGATATTGACAGCTGTATATCAAATGAAATTTTGATTTATATTCCTTGCTAGTATTAGATATATTCATTTTATTTACCTCAAACATTATATAAATTATATTTATATAATGATTGTATATAAATATACAATATTCGTCAACAATAAAATCTATAAAAATTCAAAAAAAGAGGCAATTCCTCCCCACGCCTAAAAGCGGGAGCTACCTCGCCTCTGTTTTTTGTATGTAAAAAATAATGAAATGTAATATTCTGACATATATATAGTGATGAAAACAGGAAATCTGTAGAAAGGGGGGATTGAAATATGATAAACGAAGATAAACTCATAGCGGCAGTATTTAGCGCTATGAAATATGCTATCGAGCATGATGCATATGAATGCTCTCAACTATACAAGTACACTTTAACACTTATTAGAAATGGAAAAAGAGAAAAAGTAGAAAGACTCACTCCGGAAATGATTTCTGCACTAGACAAAAATGACATAGTCGAAGGATCGTATTCTACAGTAAATGCAGGAGTAAATGTCGTATTTAGAACGGATTACTTCATAAAAGGTGAAAGTATCCTTCATTCCGTAGATGGGTTTACTGATAAGCGAGTTCCAGAAGAAAAAATGCTCAGAGAAAAAGAAATGCGTCAATACCTGAATATCTTTCTTGATGAAAAACAGGACGAATATCTGGACCGCAGTTCTGAAGAATATAAGAAAATCAAAGCAGATATTCTGCAGTTATCTGAAGAAAATTTGTAAGAAGGAAAAGGAGAAAAGAAAATTATGGCACAAATACCTTTTGTAATTGAAACGACAGCAAACGGAGAAAGAAGCATGGACATCGGATCCAGACTTCTGCAGGATAGAATCATTGTCCTTGGAGAAAGTGTTAACGAAGTAACAGCGACACTGATTATTGAACAGATGCTGTTTCTGGAACACGCAGATCCAGACAGGGAGATCTGCTTTTATATCAAAAGTCCAGGAGGCTCTGTATCCGATGGGCTTGCTATTTATGACACAATGCAGTATATCAAATGCGATGTAAGGACTATCTGCATGGGTATGGCAGCGAGCATGGGGGCATTTCTTTTAGCTGGAGGAACAAAAGGAAAAAGGATGATTCTCCCAAATGCGGAAGTTATGATTCATCAGCCTTCCGGAGGGACTCAAGGGCAGGCATCTGATATGCAGATCAGCGCAGAACATATTTTAAAACTCAAAAGCCGATTAAATAAAATTATGGCGGAAAACACTGGTCACACAGAAGAAGAAATTGAAAGATTAACAGACCGCGATAACTGGTTATCCGCAGAAGAAGCTCTTGAGCTTAATATCGTAGATGAAATTATTAAAGATAGACAATAGTGAACTGCCACACACCGTAAAGGTGTGTGGTTTTGCATTAAAGTTTTTATTAAAAAAGTCCCAGCCAAAAATCTAACATACCCTTTTTTGTTTCAAACAAGCCTTTCAGACATATGATTATTGTCTGGTGATGAAAGGAGTAATATAAACCTATATACCAGGAAAACCAATCTTAAGGAGGAAACAAAAAAATGAAAAAACGAAACAATGTAAGCGACCTGAATTGCGACTGGATCATATCTGTTACAAATTCAGAAAACGCAGATGTAAACTTCTTCCTCATGTTCGGAAACAGGGAAGAAGTGGCAGAAAAGCTGGCAGACATGGCTATCGAAGATGAGGTCTGCGCTTCTAAAACAAAAGAAGAGTATTACGATGAAATTGATGAAGAGATGCATCAGCTTCAGCTTGTAGCGTATGAGAATGGAGATTATGAACAAACTTCATTCGTTTACACTGCAGTCGAATTCCTGTCTGTGAATTTTGTGTAAGGGGGATAAAAACATGAATAAAAAATGGAAAATTCCCGTAACGTGGGAAATGAGTGGATTTATTGAAGTTTCAGAAGATAAATGTCCAACTCTCAAAGAGGCAATGAAATATGCGACATCAGATGAAGTCGATCTGCCGGATGGAGAATACGTGGACAGCTCATTCCGTCTTACACACGAAATGGACGAGATTGACGTTGTGCGCGAATTCTATAACAACAACAGGGCCGACGCTGCTTGCGAGAACAGCAAGAAAAAAAGACCAGAATCTAATCCGAAACCAAACATGAACCATTATGAAATCGGATATCTTGACTACAAAGGGAGAAAGCACGAATTCACCGTTGACGCGGAAAGTTTTGGATTTGCTACAGATGCTTTGTATAGAAAAAAATGGGGAGATGATCCTGAGATAATAAAAGTTGTCGAAAACGGGATTGTCGTAATAGAAGAATAATGAAATGAACAAAATCAGGAGGAAACAAATTATGGAACAGAAGTTAGAGGTTTTAAAGAAGGCATTGAATAATGCAGGGGAGATTGAGAATGCAATGAATGTAATCAATTCCCTTGCATTTAATGAGGATGATTTCTACGGAAACTATTCTCGTATCGGAAGAGATAAAAACAATAAAGTGATTATCATCTGTTCTTTCTATGATAGTTACTTTGATGTTTACAGAGATGTAGAACTACCACATTCTACATCTCTGTTCATCCTAAAAGGCAGAAGCCTAAAGGGTGGATTATCTACTCCTATGGGTAGATACCATGCTTGGAATTACATAAACAAGCATGGACAGAAGTCAATGCAGGAAAGGAGAACTTATGTCAGAAGACATAAGAAAGGAGAACGCTAAAATCTTATCGAAGAAGAAGGAGGAAACAATGATGAAAATTAGAAACATTAAATGGGATATCGATATAGACGATGTTCTTGAAACAATCGGTGAAATGACAGTAAAAGAGGTAGCAGAAGTTCTTGGACTTCCAGAAGACACATATGCAGATATGAACAATTCGGAAAGAAATGATTATATTTATGATGTGTTTGAACACAGCCCAGAAGCAAAAGCTGACTTATTATGCTTGCCATCTGATGCTAACATTCCAGATGATACAGAAGAAATTGCTGATTATCTTTCAGATAAGTATGAGTTTTGTGTTATCAGCTTTGAAATACAGCCTGATTTCAAGAAACCAATGACGGACGAAGAGCTCCATAAAATGATTGATTCTTTAAGCTCTTATGAACAAGATAGAATTTATCGCTATCTGTGGGGACAACATGTTCGTGAGGATGTTATCAGTCATGCTGAAACTATTGGCGTAGAACTTGACGATTGTATCATTGATACAGTTGTTGACCGATATGTAGAACGAGGCGATTACGATTGCAATCTCGATTACTGGACAAACATTGGAAATCTTATCGAAGAAGAAGGAGGAAACAAGAATGAGAATTAGTTTTTCATGCAGAACCAACAAGGATTACGTAAGGGTAAATACACTGAAGGTTCAGCTTAACAGCGGTTCAGTGCTTACACTGGATAGACATAATACAGAATATTCTATCTCGGATCCTGATAAAGCGGGTGAACGCCTGCTTGATATGGAATGGACAAATTGTTATCTATGGGCCATAGATGAAGAAACCCCTTGGGATGATGATAAAGCTCTAATCGCGGAGGATTGTGAAAAATTGTTTGAGGGAGCCAGATTTATCGAACTTGAATTGGAAGATGACGCGGATGAAGACTATTATGTTTCCGTTAAGGCACTTTCAATTGATGGGGTGAATATCAACATCCCAGATAAATTAAAGCCCGAAGACTTCCCTTCATATGAGGCTTTCGCTGATATCGATTCAGCGCTTTTCACAAAGGATTTCTACAACGCGTATTGCCACGATTATGTAGATGCTTGTAATGACATTGCCACTTTCGGAGAACAGAAATGTGGATATTTCAGAACAAAAAGCACTTCATTCTATCGTACGGATAGCGGTCACTACTGTGAATTCTTGGAGGAATTCTATGCTGCGTGTCCAAAATTTAAAGCAGAATATACACTTGCAGAAAATGAAGACATGTTAGTAAAAAGCGTAATGGAAAGATTCCCAACAAAGCAGCTCGCAGAGCTTGTGCATAATGCGCTTGCAAAAAGAGAAGGCTTGGCTGTGAAAGTTACCGAGGTGTAACTGGTATAAGAGTTTTACAAAAGAAAGGACCAGGTGGCGTAATGCTGCTTGGTTCTTTTTATCTTAAATCAAGCAGAATGGACGAAGATAGCCTTGTTTTTACCATATGTTGCCGCAAAGCTCCTTGCTTTAGGAATTTAAGCGGGAATCTTCAGTAATTCAATGACCGAGATGAAAGCGTTCTATCGAACATATTATTGTAAAATATAAGGATATATTGTATACTATGTGTATGAAAGAAAACCTTATACATTACCGCACTTCCGTATGTAATATAAACTACTATGTGGTATGGTCTGTCAAATATAGACGAAAAAATTCTTGACGCTCAAGTTGAAAAATATTTAAAGGATACTGTCCATCAGATGGCCGATGAATTGTATTAGATAATATATCGCTGATGCTTGATATAGTAATCATATAAAATGGAGGATTCTTTTCAAATGGGGTATACAGTAGAAGATTTTATCAAAAGTAATGAATTTTCTGGAATTAAAATAATAAACAATCTGTATGAAACAAATAGAGAAATAAAAGGTGCACAATTTATTTCGATGGCTGATATTGAAAATTCGGGGAAGGGTAAGTTATTGCTAACATCTTTAAGAGTTTATGATAATCTTGATGAGAACACAGTGATTTACCATCTAGAAGAATTTAATAAAAAAGGTGTTAGTGGATTTATAGTAAAAAGAAGAAATGATACAGTACCTCACAAGGAGTTATTTGAACTATTTATACACTTTTGCGATGCACATAGAATACCTGTATTAGAACTTCCACATAATATTAGTTACTGGACTGTTTTGAAATATGTATTATGTCATGTTTACGATCTTGATATTGCAAAGTATCTATATAATGAAATAGTTCAAGATCAGATTAATCATTTTTTATTACATGAACGATATAATGAACAAACAATAGAGACATTCTTTAAAAAATTAGAGACTATACTAGAAAATTCTGTTTCTCTCTATGATGAAAATTATCACTGTATTTATCCTATTACAGGACAAAAAGAGTTTACTATCATAGGTGATGAAAAATATGCGCCCCATATTACTACTAAGCATGAGTATATACGCCAAAAGAGAGAGTATGTGGAATATATCCAAAAGATTGATATTCGTAATTATTATCATTATTATCTAGTGATTACAGAAGTGAATGAACCGTTGAGTGAATTAGACTTTGTCACATTAGATAATATAATTACGGCTTTATTCTATCTTTTAGCTCAGAATGTCACAAAGAAGGAGATGGAAATTAAATATCTTCGTGATTTGAGATATAGGCTGATTAATGGAGTAATGTCTGATGCCGAAGAAGATGATGCCGCAAGTTTACTTGACTTAAGTGATACAGATGAATATAGAGTAGTTACATTCTATTTAAATCCCGAGGATAAAAAAGAAAAAAATAGTATCGCACAGAAGAATGAGACGAAAAATCTTAAGAAAGAAATGTATCATTACTTACCAAAAGAGCGTATTTTTTATAATACAAATCATATCTTATACCTTTATAACGAAAAAGATTGGAAAATAAAAAAGAGTTTAGAAACACTTTAGAAGAGATTCATAAAGATATACAAGATTCTTTAACTAGAAGGAATAAGAAGTTTAAACTTCTTATTGGAATAGGAAAGAGTGTGAAGGGATATCATGGATTAAAGGATTCTTTTAAGGATTCTAAAGCAGCATTAGAGTATATTGGCCTTATTAGAGAGGCTACTGGAGATAAAACTAAATCAATCGTGGATTGTGCTAAATTAGGTTTCTTCCAGATTTTTATAAATATTAATGATAAGGAAGAATTAAGACAATATATACCTTATTCAGTCATCAAGCTAAATGAACAGGATAAAAAGAGAAACAGTGAGTTGATTAGTACTTTGGAATGTTATTTGAGTAATAAACAGAGTATTAGAAAAACTTCAGAGTTAATGAACGTTCATCCTAGAACTGTCTCTTATCGTTTATCTAAGATTGCAGATCTAACAGATATAGAGTTTGATAATATTGCGGAAGTACTTGCAGTAAGAAATGGAATTATAATACTTAAAATATTAGAACAGTTGTAATTAAAGACGAGTCGCGTAAGTGGCTCGTTATTTATTTTGTAATATTATATGGTACACTTGTGTCCTAAGTATCGACGTTCCATCTTAATAAACAGTGTTGATGTTCGTTTAAAGGAGCTGATTAAAGAAACATGCGACTCACTAAATGTTGAAATCGTCGAAATGGAAATCATGCCTGAAATTCCTGGTTCGCTTTTTGCTTTCGGAAATACAATTCGTCGTAATACATTGTCTGAGCTTCATATATACGCAGATTTCGGGTTTTTGTGTGTTCTGTGAATAAATTACTAGCCAAATAGCAAATCGCCTCTATGAGCCTTATAATGCGTCCTGAGACGTATTAGGAAATTTTGTTAAGCCTGGAAATTGTTCTTTAAGGTTGTTTATTTTTGTATAGCAGGATTTCTTACATATATATTATGCATCTATAGAAAAATGGAGCTAACCAAAAAGGAGGAAACAAAATGAACAAATTTGAAATCGTAAAAAGCGGAAGCCAGAAGTATCCGTACAACGCAAGAATTCTCACTAGCGTAGATGGCGGGGAAAATTATTATTATTGCGGGAATGGACGATACTGCAAAACGCTAGAAGAGGCTTTTAAATTTATCAAAAGCAAGGCTGTGGAGGAATTGAAGGGAGAAATCGAAGATGCTGTGTTTGTTGGAAAAGAATTCGATGAAGACTGCTTCAAAGCAACCTTTAAAAACGGAACAAAGAAGCTTAATATCACTGATGTAGAAGGAATGGATATATATACCATTTCAGAAAAAAATGGAAAGAAATACATCCGTGTGGAAGGGTGGTTTTATCTTAATGATGAAGGCGCACATTCTACATCCGTCACTTTCGAAGAAATGCCAGTGGAGGAATTTATAAAGCATAAAGCGATCAATGCTTTTGGTTACGATAAATTCATCTCGGATATCATTGACTGCGGAAAGCAGTATATCATCGATTATCCAGAGGAGGCTGCTCAAGCCATCTTAAACGAGTTAGACCCAGCGGTATTATTCCTTGCAGAACTAAATGAATATGTGCCTGCCGGAGTATATATTAGCCCGATTAGAAGCGAATATCGTGCAAAAGACGAAACCAGCTCCGGAGCTATGGAAGTTAACGTTCCAGGAGGAGTACTCAGGGCTACAAAGTCTTTAGATCCGGAATATCCTGGTATTGATATCGAGTTTATTGCAACAGCGGAAGACCGAAGCTGTGGTAAATTCCTATCAAGACCTCGCGTGCTTATGGAGTATAAAATCGAAGACAATGAGCTTCGAGCTGCTGTTTGGGCAGACGAAAAGAGCGAGGATTATTCGGATGATATTGAGTTTAATAAACATTATTACAATAATGCTTCTGATGAAAAAATGAAATAAATTAAGATTTAGCGGAGGAAACAAAAATGGAAAGAAAAGTATGTGATGGAGATTGTTGGAACTGTATTTATGCAGACCAGTGCAACAACTGGAACGATGTTGCACCTTACAACAACTATGTGCAGTATACAGATACTGCATATATGGCGCTATGCAGTGGGCGCCACGAAATCAAAGATGCAAAAGACGGGGCTATCTTTGATGTAATTCAAGACCCTACAGATGTAAAAGGGCTTGAAAGATATGCCCTAAAGAAACTGTTGGACTTAGACATAAGATATCTGAATCTTTATGTCACTGGTCTAACAGTAGCGTTGATTGCAAGCTTGAACGCTTGTAAAAAACTGGATATCAAAGTGACATTATGGCACTTTGATAGAGAAACAGATACATACTTTAGTCAAGAAGTATGTAGATAAAAAAGGAGAACGCTAGAAGGAGGAAACAAAAATGAACAAATTAAAAACAACCTTGGAGATTATTGGAAACGAGGTAAAGAAAGCAGCGGAGAACACTTCTCAGAAGATTTCAGAAGAAACTGCCAGAATTGAGCATTTAAGAAATGTAATGCTTAATGTAAAGGAAATAACTACTTTTGAAATACTGGAATATGAAGGATATCTCTTCCATTTTCAAAAATCTGTAGAAGGAGGGAAATGTTCTTACGATCTTCTTATGAGAGCTAAGACAAGTTCCTATCACTTCACAGCACCAGCAAAGAGCTTGAAGCAGTTTGAAGAACTTGTATTTTCGAATGTAGAAGAACACATTGCAGCTTTCGAAAAGATTAGAAAAGCAGATGAAGTTATAATCTTATAATTTTCAGCCGGAACAGCAAGAAAATTAAGACAGCATCCTGAATAGGGTGCTGTTTTTCTTTTGCGGTTATTTTGTTTCATCAATGCCTATTCCAAAAAATGTCTTCCTGCAGTCTACCTGCCCAATACTATTAGGAACTAAATCTCCGTTAATATCGTATCGCTTGGCAAGTACGTCTGCGTTACACAAGAACTTTCTGCAGATAGCAGGTCTTGCTTCGTAGATCATACAGGCAGCTTCTTTCCCAGAAAGATCACAAAATGGGCAGGAGTCGAAAGGGATGCTTCGGAACCTATCTGGACGAGTTAGTGGAGCTGGGATAACTTTACACATCTGTAAATAGCTTTTGATTCTGTGTACGTCTTTTAAAGTCATGCTAAGCAGATTGCTGCAACATCTCCCGCATCTCGAACATTCTCCGTTTGTAGAATAATCGGGAATTGTATTTTCTATTTTATCGCGCAGGATTTCCTGCATTTTTTCTAATTCTTCTCTTTGTGTCATAAGAACCTCCTTTATCTATCGCTACAGATTATATGTCAGATTTCATCTACGAATCATGCAAAAAAAAGAGAAGACTAAGCACATACCCAATGAGTAAGTACACACCTATTGAGTGCTAATAATACTCAATGAGCGTAAAAACATCTATTCTATGCGCATCAATGCATGTTATAGAGCAAAAAAATATTAAAAAGAGGGTAGGGACGTAGAAAAACAGGAGTTTAGAGCTTGCGGAAAAACAGCATGAAGACCGCATGAGATGGGCGTTTCGGAGATTTTTATAAAAGATTTCGATCAAACGGGAGATGGAGCGCAGGGGAATGCTTCATAAAAAATGATTTGTTTGCCAGAAATTTGTGCACATACAAAAATAATTTTTCAAGGGATAATTTGGCACGAATTAGAGAAGTTATTTGTAGGGAGGAATTCAGCTTATGCATATACGAAAATTGAATTTTTTGTTCAAATTTTTTGGGTTCCATAAAGGCAAAAAAATATTTCCCAACGGAAATTTTATTTTTTATAGATAAAAGAGAGGAGAGGGAAGCTCAATCCATTGATACATGCGAGGTTCAGCGATGAAAGCCAGCCAAAAACACCAAAATAGAAGCGACATATATATTGTCGCGAAAGATAGATTTAGCGACAATATATTGACATTTCTTGTTTTATCCTCTATAATTTACCTATAAATGTGTTTTTTGTAATACGTGTCTTTGTACGTATATCTAAAACCCATTTTTTGTATATATAAAATCTATTTTTGAAAGGAAAATTATTTATGAGTAACTACCACCGTGAACAAGATGCAATCAATGACGAAAAAATTCAAAGTTTTAAATCTGAATTCCCAAAATATATTGGTGATTTCCTCGACAACATGCGTGAGTTAAATAATTCCTCTAAAACTCGTTTGGGCTACGTCTATGACCTGCGCACATTTTTTGCTTTTTTAGAAAAAGACTTTTCTGTCGCTCCATTAGATGTGTCTATACAGTTTTTGGCTGAATTAACTCCTTTGGATATCCAGCACTACCTCACATACTTAAGTCGTTATCAAACACCTGAGGACATCGCCTATAACAAGGATCATCCTTACAGGTCACCAAAATACCATACGAACTCCCCTTCCAGCAAAGCCAGAAAGCTTACTGTGGTCAGAGGCTTGTATAAGTACTTGATAAGAAACTCACAGCTGGAAAATAATCCGGCTGATGTTGTGCAGATCCCGAAAGACAAAAGAAAAAACAATGATATTATTGCCATGGACAATTCAGAGGTTGGTCGTATGATCAGTGGCGCTGAAGATGGCTCTTCTCTCTCTGGCCGAGCTGTTAAATTCTCAGAACACACTCGCCTTAGAGATATGGCTGTCTTACAGCTGCTGGTTGGCACAGGGCTTCGTGTCTCTGAGCTCGTAGGTATCGATATCCCCGATATTGACTGGAATACGAAGTCTGTCATGGTCTTTCGTAAGGAAGGTAAGGAACAGCGTGTATATATGAATGAGGACGCTTCTGCTGCCGTATACGATTACATCCATAATGAAAGAAAGGCTGTTTCTGACGACGTAAAAGCGCTCTTTGTCTCCCCTCGCAACGGGACAAGGCTTACCGTCCGCTCTATTGAAAGAATTGTAAAGAAATATACGGAAAACATTACAAACCAGGATGTCCACACTCACTCTCTTCGCTCTACTTACGCTACAAATCTTTATAAGAATACTGAAGACATTAAGCTTGTTGCAGACGCACTCGGGCACAATAATTTAGCTACCGTTTCAAGATACAGTAAGTCTGGCGAAGCAAACAGAAAGCGTGCCGCAGGCGTTGTAAATTATGAAGATGATGAATAAATATATAAATGTAACCCTAAATTCGGGGTTTATATTATAACTAAATAAATCCCTATAATTAGGAATAAAAAAGACCGTTACCACTTGTTTGGTATTCGGTCTTTCTTTTTCTTTTGTTAATCATTTGGCAGACAGGTCTTTTTCTTGTAAATCCAGTGACTTTCCTCTTTCATATAAAGAGTTTCGCCTGTATGGATCTGGATTTCGAAGATGATACCCTCTTGAGTTTTAAAATACAGGTGGCACCCTTTGTATCCAGATTTTTTCGGTACCTCGAAATAATTTCTAAGTTCTAAGAACTTATATCCTGCTTTTATTAGATAGGCTATGATCTTTTCTACGTGCTTATTCAGTTCTTCCTTGTCGTAACGCTTTAAAAGCATGGTGTATCGGATTAGATCCTTTACTTTGGCCATAGCAGCTTTCTGTGGCAGCATTTCCCTCACCATCTTTGCCTTTACTTTCTTTGTATAGCTTTTTCTTGATTTAATTGCATAATCTGTATTTATCATAGCAAGCCCGCAAAGACAGCTTGCGTTTTCTACCTGATAAGTAATTTTAGGCTCTATCCGTTCTGCCTGCCTATATTTTCTTTTTATTGTCTTCTGGTTCATTTTTTTCTTCCTTTTTGTTGCGTATTATCATCATGGCGTTCTTGCTCTCCTGCTAAACCCTTACTCAAATAGAGCGATTCATAAGTTGTAGCCTTTTTCCCATTTAATACACTTTGTGCAGATGTGCCTGCATCAATATATAAATGAATAAGATCTAACGATTCTGGTAAATCATTTCCAATTTTCTTATCGCCAGTCATTCCATCATAGCTAATTATGAAATCTATTCCTCTTTCATTCAGAACCTTCAGGGCTTCAACAAACTCTTCAAATTCTACGCCTTGAATATATCGGTTATCACGAGTAAAAACTTGATTCGATGTTCCTTGATAAGGAGGATCCATATAGACTAAATCTCCCTTTTTTGCCTGTCTCAGCACTTCCTTATAGTCCAAACTACTATAAGTAGTTTTCCCTTTCAACAATCCTGAAATTTGCAAAGCATTCGATTTTAACGTTTGTGGTTTTGTCCCATATCGCCTCTTATCACAGGACTGGTTTATTTGCCCTTTGCTATTGTATCGTATAGCACCTTTTACAACTCTTGCCAACAAAAACAAAAGAACCTCTGGACTATGTTTGCCACTATTGAATTCGTCTCTTACCTTGTAAAAGTAATCAATGTTGTTCTGCCCCTCAGCAAATTGTCCCTTCCAAATTTCGTCATATGCTAAAAATAATTTCTCAGGTTCTTCAATACAGCATTTCATTAATTCAACCAAAGGCATATTTATATCATTAATCCAAAACTCCTTAGCCAGTCCTCTGGATGCAGCTAAAATTGAAACAGCACAAGTTCCTGCAAAAGGCTCTATTAATCTATTTACATTTGTTGGAAAATATTGCAATATTTCTGGTGCGATTATTCTTTTGCTTCCCTGATACTGCACTAAATGTGGTACCGCCATTTTATCCCTCATTTCTGTTAAATTCTAAAACATCATCAACTTTACAATCTAAAGCGAAACAAATTTTTTCTATGCTCTCCATAGAAACATACTTATCCTGTCTTAATCTTGTAATGATATTCATACTAATTCCGGCCTTTTCGGCAAGTTGTGAATTTGTCATTTTCTTATCCACCAAAATATGGAATAGTTTATTATATTGAACTGCCATATACGACTTCCTCTTTAGTTAATGATAGTATCACGTTTTCGGGATTATTTCAATGTTATCGACATAGCCAGAATTTCTTACCCTTTCTTGTTAAACTCTGTCTTTTTTGCCAGTATACTCGCTTTTTTCTACGCTCTTCACTATATGGAGCAATCAAACGAACTGACAATCTCGACTTCTCAAGTTGATAAAAACACCCCGAACTCATCTGAGCGTTCAAAGGTGCAATTATGGACGAGTTCAATTGTTTTTGATATTGCAACGGTCGTCTTTCTTTGGTTCTTTCTCTTCCAGCGTTAATGTCTCCCCTTTTACCAGAACCCCACGGGCTTGCCCATGGGAGTAGTCAGTAATAGTTAATATTTAACCACCTGGTGTTGTTCCTTTTTCCATCTGCGTAATCACGTTCAATCCCATGACAAGAGATGATTTTCTGCACATTCTATCAAATGATACATTGTCACCATTAACTGCTATACAGGAAAAACAGAAATGTCAGCTATCCATGGATGAATCCACACGCGAACGCCTGGCGCAGGAGGCTTTGGATTCCAAAATAGGTGCAGGATACCTCCGTTCTGAGATACAGCGCAGACTGGACGAAGAAATCTTTCAAGACCCGAACCGTGAAGAATTCGATTTGTCGGATTAAACGCAAAAAATACCTCAGGTACTATTCCGGTACTTGAGGTATTTTCTATTCCTCATATGTCACTACAACTGTTCTGTCATCGCTCTCCGGCGATTTACAAGTCGATAATGCAATTATCTGTTTCCCTGCCGTATCTGCCTTATCATCCCAGTACAACGAATACGAATGCATTTTCCTTACAACCTCATCCGCAGAATGTGCTGTCGGATTGAATACATACTCATTCGTAGCCGGAACATCAAGAACCGCAAACACGCGCAGCTTTAATGTCCTGTCATCCAGGACCAGTCTGCCTGTCCTGTGCTTCTTTACGAATTTCTCATTCTTGTAATCATCCAATGCTCCGAACATACCTTTGTTTTCCATATGATGACCATATATCAGGGAATATCCGTCATCAAACATCTTTGAATTATTGCTATCCAGAAAGATGGAGCCAGACAGTGCATATTCACCATACGGATTCAGATTCAGATAATCATTATTGGTTCTGCCCTGCATGACTGGATAATCAATACTTGTATCATCCATAGTCAGCCATGCAATCATATTCTCTGAAATCTTCTTCTCTGGCAGCGTATCACCAGTCGGCTTGTACTTCAGGATACTGGTATCGTTCGCATTCTGATATACAAGATAGCTGTCATAGACACCGTAGCCACCTATGAGCATGAACAGAAGAAAGAATATCAGCAGAGCTGTATCCACTGCTCTGTCACACGTTCCAACGATTTTATACACATAACGCATCCTAAAATCCCCTCCTTCGCAGCAGAAGCAGCAGATTTCCATTGATGTTATCCTTTGAAATGACTCCGTACTCACGGCTGTCCGATGTCAGTGTTCTGAAATCGTTCAATATAAAATATTCGCCATCATCCAGCTTCAATGGATATTTCACCTTGCTCTTTTCTGATTTTTTGTAGGATAGGTCACTTCTTCTGCCGGAATGAAATCATTGACACGATACGTACCTGTATCATCCATGTCGACTTTCTGTCCTCCGACAGCAACTACTCTGCCTATCTTCAATGTCCCATCCGGGGACTCATAGCTCACAACATCGTTCACATTGATACTGGACAATCTGTTAAAAATGCACAGGTCACCATCTCTAACGAATGGCGAATTCTCATTTCCTGTTGCACGATGAACCTGTATCACACAGGTAAGTGCGATTACTACAATACTGATAATCACACCAACCTTCATCAAAAACTTTACAATCGGATTTGATAATTTCTCTTTGATTTTCAATTTCATATACATCCTTTCACATATTTGACATCCTCCCACGGCTGAAGCCATGAGATTCCTTAGATTCCTGGCAGGATCACTCTGTCATATAGACAGGGATATAGCTGCCGGTATTCAGGATTTACGTCCAGTGATTTTATACGAAGTGTATTACTTTCTTAGGGACGATGGAATGATGCCGGACCCCTTTTTATTTAAAAATCAGCCTTTATGCGGCTGTTTTTTTTGCTGTTAAAAACCAAAACACTGCTTCATTGATATTTTTGACTCTTTCATATAGCTGATTGTTTCATTATGGACTGCTACAAAGCTTTCAAATCCATATATGCATTTATCCCTGTCGGGATGTTCAAAGGCACTGTCCGCATTCTTTATAAGGAATGCTGAATACAGGTCTCGCTGTACACTGTCATTTCCTATAAGCTTAAATCTCTGCGAGAGAGGAACTTTTACACATTCATCTGTCACATGGCTGTACTGGCTGGCCTTAAATGTCTGGGTATTGACTTCTGCATAAGTGCCGCCGGAACTTTCGGCCTTGCGTTTTAATTCGCTTAAGAACCGTGACGGCGACCTGCGGTTCATGGACCTTCCGAAACGCTTTCTGCGCCTGAATTTATTGACAGTTTTCACAGTGCCGTCTTTCTGGACAATGTCTGTCGGCTTGTCCTGACGATCTGTCTTGGATGAGCGCTTTGCCAGTGCAGCGTAGTCCATCTTTTCGACTATGAATGAGTCGGCATTTTCAAGCAGCCTGTTGCATAAATTCCTGTGCGAATGCAGTATATAAGCGCTTTTCTTTCTGTAGAGTGTTTTACGCTTCCTGCGGGCTGCCTCATAGCTGTTTGAAAATACCCATGGCTTGCAGTCCATGCGCTTTTTAACAGTTCCATCAGGATTGAAGTTATCAGGGTTGCTGATACGCTTTGATGCGTCCATATGCTGTTCAAGCTTGTGCATCTGTTTTTCATAAACATCCGCATCAGGAGCCAGTTCTTCAAGAATACAGGCTGTGTCTGATACTGCGGCTATTGTTGAAACCCCGGGGTCTATGCCCATGATGCCGGTCTTTGCTTTACGTTCCCAGTGGGGAGCATCTCCGTCAAGCGTGACTATAAGATAATATCTCCAGCCGTTTGAGAACATCATTCTCTTTATGGTGCAGTAGGATATCTTATGATCAAGCGATTCGAGGACATAATCCTTGTCCGATGCTTTCTTCGGGAGATAGCATTTAAGCTTAAGTCCAAGCCAAGAGACGGTCATTGTATCAGGATTGAGCTTTGCGCCGTTTAGGTTTGACTTTCCGCCAATGGTATCAAAGTCCATGAACTTCTTGAAATGGATGTCTTTTCCCTTGCTGAATAGGCATTTTTCAACACCGGTCCATACATTTGAAGCCTCTGCCTGCACCTGCTGTGATGAAATGAGCTTGCTGTACCGTTTCCCACAGACTTTTATGTATGACTGGAGTGCCCATTTTGAAAGGCCGATTTCCTGGCGGCGGACCGACATCTGTTTTGATAGTTCAAGCCTGCGTGTACGGTCAGCTTTCGACAGTTTCTTCTGTTTTAAAAGTTTGCAGTATTCACTGCGCCATGACTGGTATTCTTCGTCATGATCAAGCTGTATAAGCAGCTTCTTTGCATGTTTCGCACATACGTTATGAATATGCGATACCGCATGGAAACGCTTATTGATAACAGCTTTCTCATATTCAGTTGGTCTCAGGATTAACTGTACTGTATGCATCTAATATCTCCTTTTTTGTGTGTCTACATACCATTTGATTGTCTCGGAGCTGACATTTTCTGCGGTGCTTACAAAATAAGAACGTGTCCAAAGGGATTTCATCTGTGATAGCTCTTTAAACTGCGTTCTTAATACAGATGCTGTGCCTCCCTTGATCAGACGCATAATTTCAGGAACTGACATCTGTGGAAGAACACTTACAGAAATGTGTACATGATCTACATGGCACTCCATTGCCAGAATATCAATATTGCTGTTCTGGCAGATAGATACAGCCTCTTTTTTAAAAGCCTCTTCCACTCCGGGAATAAGAAATATTTTTCTTCTGTATCGCGGACAGAATACAAAATGATAATTGATTAATGATACTGTTGTTTTTGTGTGTTTATATATATTTTTCATAAGCATATTATAGCATATTTTGTGTATAATATCAATAATACTATACACAAAAAATCGCAAAAATTGCATTCTCTCATCCCACGGCTGAAGCGGTGGGCTTTCAGAATGCTGTATTTTTATAAAACTCCTGACCATGTGGCTCAAACGAATGAGATGTGTCATCAAAATTGATGTGATGCGCCAGCTCATGAATAGATGTTACGATCAGTTGATCTTCCGTACGGGAAAGATTGAATATCCGAATATGCTTATTTTTTAGGTTATCACATCCAAAACAAAATACAGTCCCTGTAAAAAACAGAGACTGTATTCATTGCATATATTATGCACTTGTTATTTCTTTCTGTGCTTTAGACAATAGCCTATCAGCAGAATACATCCTGCTGCAAGTATCATTCCAAACACAGCCATGTTTGTATCTACCTCTGTCGGCACAACCATACTGCGATGGTTTGTGAACAGTACTGTACTGCCGTTCTCCTGAATCGCGCCTGTTGCACCATTCGCAGTCACTTCATAACCTTCTGCCCTGGCATCCGGCTCCGTCACTGTGTATCCTGTACCAACTGGCAGGTCGGCAAACACTGCTGACTCTCCATCCGACAGTGTAAACTCGAACTGATTGTCAGCATTGCGTGTGACAGTCTCGGTTGCATCACCTTTCGTATATGATAGCGATGTAATGCTGTCATCATCCAATGCAAGACAGAACTTAAAATCCTTGTGCTTATCTCCGAATGACCCTGTTACCTTCTTGCTGACGGTCAGTGTTGCTAAATGGCTCGAACGTGTATAGTTCTTGAACACAGATACCGGAGTCTCTGATGCTACTACACGTTTCTTTACGATACCTGTAGTAATCTCTTCCGCAAACACTGTACGAACATCCGCTAACGGTACAATCAGCGGCTGCATGTCGAAGCTAGGCGGTGTGATGATTGCAAACTGAAAATCTGCTGGAATCTCATTCACTCTTGACGTATCAATCACTTGTCCACGATTGAACAGATCCCAGATACGCTCCTGCGCATCCTTATTCTCAAAATACAGAATGCATCGGATTGCATCTGACAGATTTTTCTGAGGTCCTGCGTACACAGTGCCTCTTGCTTCATTGATTTCAGCATCTGTCGGATTAATGTACACCTGCTTTGCTGTACCATTCGGAACGTGTTTCGACAAATTCGCACAATACGCTCTTAACGTATGTGTCTTTCCTTCAGAATCCGTAACCGTTACTCCACTGAATCCACTCAGTTGCAGATTGCTGCCTGTCAAAAGTGATGACTCTACAGGTGTGTAATATGCCACCTTGTTGCCATCTGTAACATGTACACCTTTCACGCTCTCCTGTACCTCACTCACTGTGAAATAGTACTTCGATGCATCATAGATGATATTCGCAGCGGTACCCGCTTTCTCCTGCACATAATAGCGGCCCAGAGCATAATCCTTGGTCTCGATAACAATGTTTCCATCCCTATCGTTCTTTACAGTATCAACCAGAGTACCATCTTCTCTGTATACACCAAATTCGAATACCGGCACGTTCTCAAAGCTCTTATCCATGGATTTTCGCATCACGACAGTTGTACTTGTGATACTCTCCGCTACACTAAATGTGAATGGCACCAGTACCTTTGAACCGGACGGCATTACAGAATACACTACTCCATCCGGTGAATCCTGCTCTATCATCTTGCGTGGCAGTTCAATATCCTGTCGACCGGACTTCTGTGACACCAGCTTCTGCAGTGCGTCGCAGTGATTGAACATAGAACAACCCAGATCATTCAAATGTGATGTATCGAACTTATCGCCTAGGTCCAGACTTGTCAGACTGCTGCATCCATTAAACATCCAAAACATATCCGTTACATTACCTGTATCGAACTTATCGCCTAGGTCCAGACTTGTCAGACTGCTGCAGTTACAGAACATAAAGAACATATCCGTTACATTACCTGTATCGAACTTATCACCTAGGTTCAGACTTGTCAGACTGCTGCAATCATCGAACATAGCAGACATATTCGTTACATTGCCTGTATCGAACTTATCACCTAGGTTCAGACTTGTCAGACTGCTGCATTCATTAAACATATAGTCCATAGATTCCGCACTGCTTGTATCGAACTTATCACCTAGGTCCAGACTTGTCAGACTGTCGCATAAATAAAACATATGGCTCATATCCGTTACATTACTTGTATTGAACTTATCGCCTAGGTTCAGACTTGTCAGACTGCTGCATCCATAACCAGATACTTATCAAACTGTGTTGTGGATCTAACTTCTAGAGCTGATACAGGCGCTGCTGATGCCATCACCATCCCTGCTGCCATGACACCCATCATAGCCATTGTTTTTGCATTTCTTTTCTTCATCATTTTTTACCTCTCTTTTCTACATAGTTTTGATGATTCTAATTATGCCTGACTACTCCAGCGAGCAAGCCCGCAGGATTCTTACCGTCAGGTTTATCCTGTAATCGTACATCATCTTCGTACTCTGAAGTTGCAGGTATAAGCCTGTTTACGTAAGAACTTCTATTACCGCATCAGCGGTAAATTTCTATCTTCTGATAAGGAAGCATAGTCAGTCTCCCTGTGATAGCGATTCTTTTCGTTATCTTGTATATGAATTAGCCTCATATATGCATATTATAATCCACGCTGATAACGTTTACAAGATATTAAGCACTCTTCTCGATTATTTCTGCGGGACCTCAATTGAAAATCAGAATTTGTTGTCTTGCTTTTTTAGGTTGTATTTTTCATCAATTATTGCAGCTATCTAGCTTGTCTCTCAGAAGCCATTTCAACCTGGTATTTCTGATTTCCTGAGAATGACAGCGTACCGCCTGGAGTTCTGCGTTTTTATCTCCTATAGCAATAAACAGCTTCTTCGCCCTGGTCAAAGAGGTATACAGTAAATTCCTTTGAAGCATAATACGGTTGCTCATAGACAGTGGCATAACGACAGTATGAAATTCGTTTCCCTGGGATTTGTGTACAGTAATCGCATACGCGAGCATAAGCTCATCCATGTCGTTAATATCATACTCGATTTCGTTTCCGTCGAAATCAACAGTCGCAACCTGCTCATCTTCATCGTATTCTATGATATATCCAATATCCCCGTTAAACACGTTCTTATCGTAGTCATTAGTCATCTGCATAACTTTATCCCCGATGTAGAAACCACCACGTTCGTTGTTGCATATCTTTTTATTCTTCCCATTCAAGACATTATGAATTGCAATGTTTAATTCAAATGTTCCAACAGTCCCTTTCTTTTGAGGGCAAAGGACCTGAATATCCTTTGGATTTGTTCCGTATACTCTCGGGAGTATTTCTGTTACTAAATCAACAATCATTTTGGCGCTTTCCCTGTCGTCTTTTGTTCTCTGTCTTAAATAGTCATCTTCCATCTTATTTGTTGTTTCCGGTAATTCTCCGTTATTGATGCGGTAGGCATTCTTAATGATTCGACTCTGTCCTGCCTGACGGAAAATTTTAGTAAGTTTTTTACATACTACGACTTCTGATTCGATCATATCTTTAAGAACATTTCCCGCTCCGATAGCTGGCAACTGATCGATATCTCCTACCATAATTAACGTTGTAGTATCGTTTACAGCCTCTAATAATGCAGCAGCGAGTTCAGCATTGATCATAGAGCTTTCGTCTACAATCAAGACATCTGCGTCTACCATTGACTCTGCAGACCTTTCTCCAGGTTTTAATCCGAGGAGGCGGTGCAGCGTCATAGCTTCATGCCCTGTAGCGATTGTCATCTGCTTTGCGGCTCTTCCTGTTGGGGCTGCAAGCTTAACCGACGCCTTGTTCTTTTCGAACGCTTCTATAATCTCTCTCATAATTGTAGTTTTTCCTGTACCAGGACCACCGGTGATGATCATAAACTTATTAAGAAAAGCTGCCCGAATTGCTTCAATCTGTCCTTCGTCATATTCTACTTTTGCTTTTTTAGCCTTTTTTAAGATCCTTTTAATTTCTTTATCCGCATTGATGGAAACGTTGCGGGATCCATACATCAGGCGGACAACGTTTTTAGCAATGGATTCCTCTGCATCGTAAAGACGCTTGCATGCTATAGATGAAAGCTTTGTCTCGATATCCATAAATCGAATGATATATTCCTCATTCTCAAGCTCCGGAAAAAAGCCAGAAATAATACTAGCTGGGAGCCCGAGCAATTTTCCAGTTAAAGCGGTAAGTGTCGCTTCATCAAGATAACAGTGTCCGGAACTAGCCTCTCGGTCTAAAGTATAGGAAATCCCGTGGCTAATTCGGTTGTATCCATCTCTTTGATATCCCATTTGCAAAGCGATTTCGTCAGCTCTTTTAAATCCTACTCCATGAATGTCATTGATGATACAGTATGGGTTCTTTTTAATTGTATCGATTGTTTCCGGTCCATATTGTTTGTATAATTTGGTAGCAAGATTCTCTGTCACCCCGTTATTACGAAAGAAAATCATGATATCACGGATATCTCTATTTGCTTTCCAGCTCTCGACAATCATATTCTTTCTTTTTTCTCCGATGCCGGAGACCTCAAGCAGTCTATCTGGCTGAGTGTCGATAATTTCAATTGTCTTTTCGCCAAACTTCTTTACAACATGCTCAGCATACGTTTTCCCAAGCCCTTTAATTATATTTCCCTGCAAGAACAAAAGGATTCCCTTTGCATCTTTCGGAATTTCTTCTTCATATGACGAAATTGCGACCTGAAACCCGTATTTGTTTTTCGTCCATGTACCGCGGATCGTAAATATTCCTCCCACGTACACATTCGCCATAATCCCACTAAAGTTTAAGTTCCCGTACTTGTTATTGCTTGCAGAAAAAGCCGTATATCCGCTGCTATCTTGTGCTGTCCCTTTCTTGGGATAAAGAATGCGACTGATTTCGACCTTTAACTCTAATTCTTCGCCTTCTTTGACCAGCCCTTCTAATGGGTTGCTTATATTTCTATCTGATTTTACAAAATTATCGCTCATATATATATATTTCAACTCTTTTCTCAAATGTCTTTTTATCAGTCAATATATATATGTCAGATTTGTACGCATATTTGTTTTTTACATACAGGCAAAAAAAGAGAAAGCCGCTAAACACAATGGCTTCCCCATGGTTTTTTATATTGATTATAAAAGTTTGTCACTCTTTGTTCTGTTATATGTCAACATTACCATCTATTCTGGATATCCTGATACTCAGAACAAAAAAGACAGGCATCACGCCTGTCCAGTAAATTGCATCGTTCATTCTACAAGTATTTTGTTATGGGATTAGGATTATTATATCACTGGTTATGCATTCTAACAACTCACCAAACAGACAGAGACTGCTGTTAGGTATCCAGCAGTCTCCAGCCTATTTAAAGTTCTGTCCTCATGAGAACGGAATTCGCACAAATTCAGGGAAGTAATTCATTGTGCGAAATATATATGGGAGAGGACAGGGAAATTATGAGAGCCCTTTTCAGGACAAAGATATTTTAACATTTTACTTCTATTTTTGCAATAGTATCCTCGCCTAAGTGTCGGAGGGTTTTTTATTTCGTTTTAGCTCAGCAGCAAAGCGATTTGTCCCATATTCTTCTGACGGCTTGCTTCGAGTTACAATGCCAGGACTTCCCTTAACTGGTCTAGTGCTTGCTTCTGGAGCAGTCTTCATGCGACTCAAACGGTCTTCAGCAGCTTTCATTTTCTGACGCCCTCCGTTGCCGGATACTCTCATTCTTGGGCCATAGTGCTGATCAGGAGCAGCAGCTTGTACCTTGATTGGCTTTCCGTTTTGTCTGACTTTGTCCATACTTCTTATGCCGTTACCATTATCTGAGACGACAGGGCCTGTTCTTCTGCTGCCATCAACCCTGAACATTTTGTTATGTTCTTCTCTATATTTATCCTGGTTTACGGCAGCTCTCCTTTTAATTTCCTTATCTATTTCAGTCTCCGTTCTGTGAATCCCCGTAAATGCCCCAACAAGAGAAGATACTTTTTTCTTCGCGACTTTCTTTTGAATTTCTACATTTCCCTTATCAATATTGAGAGTCATATTTTTCTTGAGATTTTCTAATAATGACGCCATAAAGCACCTCCTGATTAACCAAATTTATCCTTTAGGAAAGATGACAATGAGTAATAACAGATAAAAATACCGCAAATATGGACAATAGATGCCTCTGTTCTGGATGGGAAGAATAAAGCAATAGTTCCTACGAGTGTAAAAATGACAGCACTATAGACCTTAATCATCTCTTTTGCGCCAATTATATCAGAAATACCCCAGACAATCATAAGAAGACTTCCTATAGCGCAGATAGCGACTCCGCCAGCCCCGTTGTTTATGAAGAGTATTACTCCTGCTGCAACAAATGCGGCAACAAGCACAAAGCTAACGAGCTTTTCTTTTATCCCGACACTTTTTTCATTACCAAACTCTCCATATAACATAACAAGTGCGAAAAGTATAATGCCAATTCCTAAAAATCGATTGATTACGATTGCCCACGATGCGGGGACTGCAAGCATTAATGCACCACAGAAGCATGTAATCATCATCTTAGCCTGTTTTTTAGTAAATGGACTATCTTTCAATTCTTGTCACCTCCTCTTTTATATATGTCAGATTCTTTCGGCGATTTACAGAGAAATTGCAAACAATGTAGACTACCCTTTTAGTTTCTTTAGGTTTATGCTTCTGGCATCCACAATTTTATAATCTGCTCCTATAGAATCCAGAAAAGTTGCTTCATCAAGTGGCTTTTCCGTTTCCTTTTCCCAGCTTTTTAAAACTGAATTATATTTGTAGCCATGTTTCTGAAGATTTTTCCGGATCTCGTAAGCGCGGAAAACCTGGATGAGTTTCATATCTTTTTTGTAATCAATAGGATGTGGTCGGTATTCCTCTAACATCCTTTTTACCTTTCGGCTGTCGCTGGCGTCTGCTGTGGCATTTATAAACTGCCATTTATTGAATAATCCCATATCCAAGGCGGTAAAGAGTAGCTTCTTATACACCTTATAGAATTCCTGACCATGTGGCTCAAACGAATGAGATGTGTCATCAAAATTGATGTGATGCGCCAGCTCATGAATAGATGTTACGATCAGTTGATCTTCCGTACGGGAAAGATTGAATATCCGAATATGCTTATTTTTCGTGTTGTAATCCCCGTGTTTTGACTTAAATTCTTTATCTATATACTCAACATAAAAGGCTTTGTAAGCTTTCTGCTTTGGGGAATGCGGATACGCATACTCCACTAGGTCATTAAGCAATATTTTTACTCGATACAATTGTACGTCACCTCCAAAACGATGTTTTTACTCCTTGGATTTCTCCTTATATTTTCCATATGGATTCCTCCCGACAAAACTTTCTACAATATATATGTCAGATAATCAAGCCTGGATGCAAACGGTACGACAATGGACAACCGGATTTCTAATAACAAATTGATAGACTATTTAAAAAGACACTCCGTTAAAGGGAGTGTCTTTCGTTGTTGGTACTATATAATTTACCAAGTTTTGCCTTGATTGCGGCTAATTTAGCATCTAATTTATGACAGCTTATTCAAATTTTGTCCCTGCTGAAGGCAGTCCGCGGTATCTAAACTTACCGACATCATCACCGAGCCCGGAATCTTCTTTCATACAGAATTCTGTAGCCTTTGCGGTTTTTGCTAAACGAATTGTTTGAACTCCCTGCGTTGTCTTGGTAGCTTTAAGCGGGATATCTTTTGAATCAAATACAAGGACATGTCCTGACGAACTCTTGAAAACAAATAATGTATCTTCCGGAACAAGATAAATGCCAAGAGCTTTCTCTTTTCCATAGAAAGCATTCACAAGTTTTTTTCTATTTAATTTCGTTTCATATACAGAAACCGGGAATTTTGCAGTTTTTCCATTTTTGAATCCGATAACGACATACCCTTCTTCACCAGGCTTCAACATACTCATACAAATCAGATTTTCGCCATTTTCTATTCCGGCAAGGTTGTTTACATATTCCCCAAGATCTGATGGTTTACAGTCAGAAATATCGTTAAGAACAGCCTTATAGACGTTTGCTTTGTCTGTAAAAATCAACAATTCATCACGATTAGAAACATTTTCGAAAATACGAACAATCTCATCGCCATCTTTTGTTTTGATTTCTGGATTTCCACGGAGAGATGTAAGTGGAATCTTCTTGACATAGCCTTCTTTTGTGATATACACATTAGACTCATAATCCGGGATTTCGTTTACAACGATATTTTCCGCTACAAATTGAGTAATCTCTGTTTTCCTGTCCTGCCCATATCTTTTGGCAACGTCAGTAAGAACCTTAACAATAATCTTATCGATGGATTTTGGGTTTGCCAATGTCTTTTTAATATTCGCAATTTCTTTTTCAAGCTTGGAAATTTCTTTTATCTTATTAAGGATGTAGTTCTTATTGAGATTACGAAGCTTAATTTCCGCAATGGCAGCAGCTTGTTCTTCGTCTATCTCAAACCCTTTCATAAGAGCTGGAATAACAGCGCTATCATTTTCTGCACCACGGATCAGGCTGATAGCTTTGTCGATATCAAGAAGAAGCTTTTGAAATCCATAAAGTTCGTTTAGATCATGCCCCTTCTTGTTTAAATCAAACGTCAGCTCACGAACAATGCATTCTCTTCTCCATTTGATCCACTCATCAAGAATCTGAGTTACTCCAAGTACTCGCGGAGTCCCGTCGATAAGAAGGTTCATATTGCAGGAGTAAGCGTCCTGAAGCTTTGTCATCTTGAATAGCTTTTTCATTAAGATATCAGGATCTACGCCACGCTTATAATCGATGGCAATTTTAAGACCCTGCTTATCAGTTTCATCACGAACGTCGTTTACTTCTTTAATTTTTCCCTTTTTTACACAATCAACGATTCCCTCAATAATGACTTCTGAGTTTGTGGAAAATGGAATTTCGTAAACTTCGATAATACGATTTTTTGCGTCCACGCGGTACTTTGAGCGAAGTTTGATGCTGCCCAAGCCAGTATTATAGATCTTATCCATGACATCATCTTCCATGAGCATATAGCCGCCAGTCGCAAAATCCGGTCCCGGCATTACAGTTCTAATATCCTTGGTTGGATACATAATACGAAGGACTGCGGCTGCGCAAAGCTCTTTAAGATTAAAGCTAGGGATTCTGGACGCCATGCCGACAGCGATTCCATCCGTAGGATTTGCAAGTATATTTGGAAAAGTAACGGGAAGCAAAGCCGGCTCTTTGCGGGTAGAATCATAGTTATCTACCATATCCACCGTATTTTTGTTTAACGACTTAAACAGTTCTGCGGCGACGCCAGTAAGCTTCGCCTCTGTGTAACGGGAAGCAGCGCACTGCATATCACGAGAATAATGTTTCCCGAAGCTTCCCTTTCCATCTACCCACGGAGTAAGCAGCGTTTCATTCTGTGTTGTCATTCTGACCATGGTTTCATAGTTTGCGGAATCTCCATGGGGATTCAAAAGCATTGTTCTTGCTGCAACATTTGCAGACTTTGTTCTAATACCAGTAAGAAGTCCCATTTGATACATTGTATAAAGAACTTTTCTCTGAGATGGCTTAAAGCCGTCAATAGCAGGAAGCGAACGAGATACGATAACGGACATAGAATAAGGCATAAATCTATCACGTACAACTTCCCCTACGCTTTCTTTTTTAAAGTGCTCAACCACTTTTACTTGTTTTTCTTTCTTTTTTGCCATTTCTTCATCACTTCCTTCTAAAATACGTCAAGATCATCCATATAAAGGTGACCATTTTCTTCAATATATTTGTATCTCGGAGCTACATCTCCACCCATAAACAATTCAATTGTTTCTGCCATTTCCACTGCATCTTTTGCCTGAACCTGAGTAAGGTGTCGTGTTCCTGGAGACATAAAAAGAGACATTGTTTCTGTGTCGTTTTCACCAAGCCCTTTAGAACGCTGAATCTTAACTTTCTTAGGATCTTTCCCTTTTAAGATTTTATCTCTTTCTCCATCACTAAACGCATAGAAAGTTTGTTTTTTATTGCCTGCAGTATAAGTAATTTCGTGTAATGGGGTTTCGGCTACATACACGTGACCTGTTTCAATCAACATTGGACAAAGCTTATAGAATAAAGTAATAAGCAGACACACGATATGGAATCCATCCACGTCCTGGTCAGTCATAATAATAACCTTATCGTAGTTTAATTTATCAATGTCGAAAGCCGGGATATCTTTAGGAGCTTTCTTGTCTCTTAGTTCAATCCCGCACCCAACAACACGCATTAGATCCATAATAATATCACTTGCAAAGATCTGAGAGAGTGATGCTTTCTCAAGGTTAAGCACTTTACCGCGGACACAGATGACAGCTTGATTTTCAGCATTGCGGCCAAGCTTGACACTTCCAAGTGCGGACTGCCCTTCCACAATAAAGACTTCTCGTTTTGCCGGGTCTTTTTCACGACATTCAACAAGATTTCTTACTTTGTTTGTAACATCGATTTTGCCTTGAAGCTTTTTCTTAACCTGAATACGGGTTTCTTCGGAACGCTCGCGACTGCGTTTATTAACTAAAATCTGATCAATAGCTCTATCTCCATCTGCCTTGTTTTCGATGAACCAGATTTCAAGCTGCTCCTTTAACATGTCCGTCATAAAAGACTGATAGAATTTATTTTTAATGGACTTCTTTGTCTGATTTTCATAGCTTGTCCTTGAAGATGCAGAGTTCACAATCAAAATTAGAGAATCTTGAATATCATCAAAATTGACTTTCTTTTCTCCTTTGTTGTATTTTCCACGTTTCTTGAGTTCTGCATCGATTGCGCTAACAAGAGCACTTCTCACTGCTTTATCTGGGGAGCCGCCATGCTCCAGCCAGCTTGAATTGTGATAATACTTAAGAAGGTTCTGTTTATTGCTGAAACAAAACGCCACATCTATAGAAACTTCATATTCTGGCTTATCATCACGATCGCGCCCACGTCCATCTCCATGCAAGAGTACCGGAGTTGTTATACCCTCGTCATTATCAAGCTCTCTTACATATCCAAGGATCCCGTCCGGGTAAATATATACCTCATCAATCTTTGATTCTTCATCAATAAAATGATAAGAGATGCCTGCATTGACAATCGCCTGCTCTTTTAGCATCACCTGGAAGGTTTCAACTGGAATATCGACCTCAGTAAAAACTTCTAAGTCAGGCTTCCATCGCTGAATGGTGCCAGTTGCTTTGTCTTTAGCTGGGGTCTTAGTCATTTCTCCAACAATATTTCCTTTTTCAAAATGAACTTTATATGTATAGCCATCTCTTGTAGACTCTACATCAAACCATTCAGAAGCATACTGTGTAGCACAGGCTCCAAGCCCGTTTAATCCAAGAACCCCGGATTCGTCATCACCATTGTCGTAGTTTCCGCCGGCATAAAGTTCGCAGTATACCAAATCCCAGTTCCAGCGTTCTTCCGCCTTGTTCCAGTCAAGAGGGACTCCACGACCATTATCTCGTACTTCGATGGAACCATCGCAATAGCGAGTTACATAGATGTCCTTTCCAAATCCTTTTTTAGCTTCATCTCTACTATTTGATATAATTTCAAACACTCCATGAATGCATCCTGAAAGATCGTCAGAACCAAAAATAACACCTGGTCTGCGACGAACGCGGTCCGGCCCTTTTAACGCACGGATACTTTCATTGGAATATTCTTTCTTTTTATTCTTTTGTCCCATATTTATTCTCCTTTGCAGAAGCTTTCTTCAGAGCCCTTTTCATTCTTTTGTATTCGAGTGTGGCCATTTCATCCACCATCCTGCTGACAGATTTGCCTTTATACTTGGACAGTTCATCTAACATCTTTCGAACCTCTTTTGTAACAGTCAGTGTAAGCTTTATTTTACGCATATGCGTTATACCTCCTTTGTGTACGTATTGATTTTCATATTTATATATGTCAGAAAACTATGTTTAAAGCTTTTTACATACAGCATGATACGTATATTATTATAACATTGCGATACGTGTCAATTACCCCGACCCATAAAAGGTCCGGGGTTTGCTAAAGGCCCTATCCCTTTATATCTGTCAGTGGTTTGTAGCTCATGCACCTGGTCCTGACGTCACTCACTAGGAGTGCTCCCAGATGCTGCTTTTGCATGCATC
>OLOO01000530.1_pt1 | contig 34058 bp, 24 predicted proteins | sample 1672621 | NCBI WGS metagenome assembly OLOO01 (sample SAMEA3136706, study PRJEB25190) | human gut metagenome | biome: human gut; feature: human-associated habitat; material: faeces | place: Austria | collected 2013 | reverse complement strand
CAGAAAAATGGAAACTGAAATCTGTGACAGTCAGCAGGGAGCCATCCGGAAAATATTTTGCCAGTCTTTTATTTTACAGTGAAAACCAAGCAGCAAAAAAAAGACCGGCAGAAAAATTCATTGGGATCGATTTTGCGATGCAGGGAATGTGTGTGTTTTCTACCGGTGAAAGAGCTGAATATCCGATGTTCTACCGGAACACAGAGAAAAAGATTGCATGGGAACAGCGGAAACTGTCCAGATGCCAGAAAGGCAGTCAGAATTATAAAAAGCAGAAGAAACGAGTTGCTCTGTGCCACGAAAAGATCCGAAATCAGAGAAAAGATTTTCAGCATAAACTCAGTGCCAGTCTTGCCGAGAGCTTCGATGCAGTATGCGTGGAAGATCTGAATCTGAAAGGAATGGCAGGAGGACTTCATCTTGGAAAAGGCGTACATGATAATGGATATGGCCTGTTTCTGTCTATGCTGGAATATAAACTGGAGGAACGAGGGAAATATCTGATAAAAGTAGATCGTTATTTTGCATCAAGTAAGATTTGCAGTGCATGTGGAAAGAAAAAAGAAAAATTGTCTTTATCTGAAAGGATCTATTACTGTGAATGCGGACACAGAATGGACCGTGATGTAAATGCAGCAGTTAACATCATGAATGAGGGAAAAAGAATCTTTGCAGAATGTGCATGACAGCACAATAAAAAGTCCGTAACCGGACTAATAAAAATCGCGGGGCACGCGAGGATAGCTTGTAGATACTTGGCTCAGTAGAGCCATTGAGCAAGAAGCCCCCACTTCAAAATCAGAGATTTAAGTGGTGGGAGCATGTCACGATTAAAAAAGAAATTAATCCGACAGTGACCATGGATAACTGGACCTATGGACAGAAGGCGAACACACCAAGCATAACAGTTAAGTCAGGTGAAAGTAACATTACAGATTCTTATGATGCCTCCAGCTATACCTGTACATACTACACAGATGCCGGCTGTACAGATATGACGACCGCAGCAAATGGTGCAGCCACAAATGGAGGAGTACCAAAGAATGCAGGTACTTACTATGTGAAAGTGGTTGTGACAGAGAATGGAAATTATGCAGGGGCAGAAGCGGAAGCTTCCTTCACGATCGCACCACTTCCGGCAGACTTAACCTGGTCGAAAACAGATCTGATTTATACAGGAAGTGAGCAGAGCGTATCGGCGACGGTTGCGAATGCACTGGAGGGCGATTCTTTTGCAATTGCCTATAAAGGCAATACACAGACAGAAGCAGGTGACAGCTATACGGCAACGGTAACAGACCTTGGAAATGATAACTATACACTTACCGGTGCCACGGGTGTCTCACAGAACTGGAGAATCAGCTATCTGCAGACTTCAACGGCTGCGCAGATTTCCGGAACGAAAGGTAACAATGACTGGTACGTAAGTCCTGTGAAACTTGTACCGGACAGTGGATACCAGATATCGACAGACAAAACAGACTGGAAGGATTCGCTTGGGGATTACACGGATCAGGGAGAACAGTCTGCAGGATATTATCTGAAAGAGACTGCAACAGGTGCCGTTACCGATAAAAAAACAGTAACCTTCAAAATTGACACCGGAATGCCGTCAGGCAGTATCCGGATCGGGGAAAATACATTTGACAGTTCCCTGAAGGATATTACTTATGGTTACTGGTTCAAGGATAATGTTTCTGTTGACCTCACAGGTGCAGATAGTGCCAGTGGAATTGCTTCTGTAGAATACCAGGCGGTCAGTGCGGAGGAATCCTATGATGCAAACGGCACATGGCTTCCATGGAATGCAGAGGAGAAACTTTCCCTGACAGAAAGCGGCAGGTATGTGGTCTATGCCCGTGTTACAGACAAGGCAGGAAACCAGACGATCGTCAATTCTGATGGAGCAGTTGTATTTAAAGATTCCGAAGCAGTAGATGCTTCTGTCAGTTATACAAGGACAACAAAAGCTTCTGTGGACTCGAAAGTAACATTAAATGGAAACACCATAGCGTCTGTAAGAAACGGAGAAACCACTCTGACAGAGGGAAAGGATTATACAGTTTCCGCAGACAGGATCACATTCAGCGGAGAGTATCTGGATACTCTGGAAGCAGGCACTTATAAACTGACAGTTGCATATTATCCGCAGGGCGTGACAGAATACAAAGGCGGTGACAAACCTGCCGACAGCCAGATCGCAGTAAATGTCAGCCGTCAGACAGCAAATGTAAAAATCACAGGTACGCTGGATAAGGAATACGACGGACAGCCGGCAGATCTGGCATATACAACAAACAGCAATGTCAATATCAAAGTTGAATACAACGTAAATGGAACCTGGCAGACAGAAGCCCCGATACATGCAGGAACTTATGAAGTCAGGGTCAGTGTATCCGAAAATGGTGATTTTACCGCTGCTTCCGATACGAAGGCTTATACGATCCGGCAGCGGGAAGTTGTGATCTCCGGAATCACTGCAAAAGGCAAGGTATATGACGGAACAGCGGATGCGGAACTGGATTACAGCAAAGCCGTGTTTGCAGGAGCAGTGAAAGGTGACAGCCTTACAGTAAGTGCAGAAGGTACTTTTGCAGACAGCAATGCAGCCAGGGGGAAAGCAGTTACGATCACAAAGCTTGTACTGGGCGGCGGATCGGCAGGAGATTATATCCTGGCAGATAACGGGCAGCAGACAAGTACCACAGCAGACATCAGCCCGAAAGAGATCACAGTTAAGATCACACCAAACGGCGGAACATATGAAGGAACGATCACTCCTGCGACCGCAGTTCTGGACGGACTGGTGGGAGAGGATGATCCGGAGATCATTCTGACATATGCAGGCAAAGCAAACGATGGTACCGCAGCAGACGGAAAAGTGCCGTCCAAAGCCGGAACCTACACAGTGACTGCTTCCGTCAAAGACAGCAATTACAGTCTGAAAGAAGACGGCAGCTCTGCTGAATTTACAATAAAGAGAGCAGATCCACAGTTGAGCGTATCCGCAGTCAAAGACAAAAAATATGGAGAAGAAGCCTTTAAGCTGGAAGTGAGCAACAAAGGCGATGGCGTGAAATCTTATGTAAGCAGTGACGACAAGGTTGTAACGGTGGACAAAAACGGTGTGGTAACGATCATTGGAACTGGCACAGCAACGCTGACCGTTTCCCTTGCAGAGAGTGCAAACTATACAGCAGATCAGAAAGAAGTCACCATAACAGTCAGAAAAATCGAACACAGTCTTGTGGTAGATAAGATTTCTTACAGGGTAACTTACGGAGATCCGGCATTTAAGATCACAGCGAAGGCAGGAGATAAAGAATCCGGTATCCAGTTTGCAAGTGATAATAAAGAGGTTGCCACAGTAAGCAAAGATGGAACTGTAAACATCGGAAATACAGGAACAGCGAAGATCACAGTTTCCATGGATGAGAGCCAGAATTACCTCGCAGTTTCCAGAGAAGTGATAGTGACGGTTGTTCCGAAAGAGATCAGTGCGAAGATCGCACCGAACGGCGGGATCTATGGAGAAATCATTGTCCCGGCAGTGGCAGCTCTGGACGGACTGGTGGGAAAAGATAACCCGGAGGTCACCCTGACATACACAGGCAGGGCAAACGACGGAACAGAGGTAAATGGAACGAAGGTGCCATCTCTTGCAGGAATCTATACCGTGACAGCAACGATCAAAGATAAGAATTACAGCCTGAAAACAGAGGGTGCCTCTGCAGCATTTATTGTGGCAAAGGCGTATCCGGCACTCAGCGTATCCGCAGTCAAAGACAAAAAATATGGAGAAGAAGCCTTTAAGCTGGAAGTGAGCAACAAAGGCGATGGCGTGAAATCTTATGTAAGCAGTGACGACAAGGTTGTAACGGTGGACAAAAACGGTGTGGTAACGATCATTGGAACTGGCACAGCAACGCTGACCGTTTCCCTTGCAGAGAGTGCAAACTATACAGCAGATCAGAAAGAAGTCACCATAACAGTCAGAAAAATCGAACACAGTCTTGTGGTAGATAAGATTTCTTACAGGGTAACTTACGGAGATCCGGCATTTAAGATCACAGCGAAGGCAGGAGATAAAGAATCCGGTATCCAGTTTGCAAGTGATAATAAAGAGGTTGCCACAGTAAGCAAAGATGGAACCGTGACGATCGGAAATGCAGGAACAGCGAAGATCACAGTTTCCATGGATGAGAGCCAGAATTATCTCGCAGTTTCCAGAGAAGTGACCGTGACGGTTGCTTCGAAAGAGATCAGTGCAAAGATTACACCAAACGGCGGAACATATGAAGGAACGATCACTCCTGCGACCGCAGTCCTGGACGGACTGGTGGGAGAGGATGATCCGGAGATCATTCTGACTTATGCAGGCAAAGCAAACGACGGAACCGAGGTGAATGGAACGGAAGTACCGTCTCTTGCAGGAATCTATACCGTGACAGCAGCGGTCAAAGATAAGAATTACAGCCTGAAACCAGAAGGTTCCTCCGCTGAATTTGTCGTAGCAAAGGCAGATCCGGCACTCAGCGTATCTGAGGTCACAGATAAGGATTATGGAGAAGAAACTTTCAGGCTGAATGTAAGTAATAAGGGTGATGGACTGAAAACTTATGCAAGCAGTGACGACAAGGTTGCAGCAGTGGACGAAAACGGCATGGTAACGATCGTGGGAACCGGCACGGCAACGCTGACTGTTTCTCTTGCAGAGAGTGCAAACTATACAGCAGATCAGAAAGAAGTCACCATAACGGTAAGAAAGCTTGGACGCAGTCTTGTCATAGATAAGCTATCCTATAAAGTGACTTACGGCGCCCCGGCGTTTAAGATCACGGCAAAGGCGAAAGACACAGAGTCTGCTATCCAGTTTGCAAGTGATAATAAAAAAGTTGCCACAGTAAGCGAGGATGGAACCGTGACGATCGGAAATGCAGGAACAGCGAAGATCACAGTTTCCATGGATGAGAGCCAGAATTATCTTGCTGTTTCCAGAGAAGTGATCATAACGGTCGCTCCGAAAAATATAACGGTAACTGCTGACAATAAGAATAAAATCGCCGGTAAAGCAGATCCTGTCCTTACTTATACGGCGAAAGGCCTGGTGGGAAAAGACACTTTATCAGGAATTACAGTAAGACGAAAAGCCGGTGAAAAGGTGGGAATCTATCCGATCACAGTTTCTCAGGTTTCCGGTTCTAATCCAAATTACAGGATTACTTTCAGGAAAGGTATCTTCACGATTGAGCAGGCCGATCAGTCCAAACTGAGTGGAAAGGACGTTTATCGTCTGAAACTTCCGGTATTTTTTGCAACAGGCAAGGCACAGAAGAACAGCATTGTCGTTTCCTGGAGAAAGTATCCTGGTGCAGCCGGTTATGATGTTTTCTGGTGCTACTGTAACGGAAGTATAAATTATAAAAAGGCCGGAACGGTTAAAAATGGAAGGCTTTCGATGACACATAAGAATCTGAAGTCGAACCGTGAGTATAAGTATTTTGTTGCTGCTTATAAAATGGTGAAAGGCAGAAAAATTTACATTGCCAAATCCAATGAAGTGCATGTTGCCATGAAAAAGGCGCGTACAACAAATGCTTTTTCGATTAAAGTAAACAGGACTACGGTTATTCTAAAACCTGGCAAAACCTTCAGGCTGAAGTGTCAGCTTACAAGTGAGAACCGTAAAAAGAAACTGCTTTCCCACCCAAGTTCCTACCGCTATTACACTACCAACAGCAAAATTGCAACGGTAAGCCAAAACGGGGTGATCCGGGCAAAGGCGAAGGGAAGCTGCAGCATATATATTCTTGCCAGCAATGGTGTATATAAAAGAGTGACTGTAAAGGTTAAGTAAAGCAGCCGGTTATAATTTTTCAATTTACTTATTTATAGTACTTTACTTAAAGCGGGATTCGTGTTAGAATAGCATTCGTGCGAGCAGGCCAGGTGATCGCGGCTGTACAGACGAAAGGGTACAGACGAGGAAAGTCCGGGCTTCACAGGGCAGGATGCCGGATAACGTCCGGTGGAGGTGACTCCCAGACCAGTGCAACAGAAATAAACCGCCTCCCTTGGAGGTAAGGGTGGAAAGGCAGTGTAAGAGACTACCGCCGTTGTGGTAACAGAACGGGCACATGTAAACTCCATTTGAAGCAAGACCGAAACGAAAGCGATACGGCTGCCCGTCGTGCTTTCAGGTGGGTCGCTCGAGCCAGCTGGCAACGGCTGGCCTAGATAGATGATCACTCAACGACATAACCCGGCTTATCGACCGGCTCGCACAGAAATAAGAATAAAGGCCATAAACATCGGCATAATTTACAGAAGTGTAGATTATGCCGTTTTTTCTTGACTTTTTGGATAAAATTAAATAAAAAAGCAAGACAATACTGATATGAAAAATTTATAAAAATTATTATAGTTTTATCAGGGAGTAGTATTTGTCGAGATGATTTGTTAAAATGAATAGATACAAGAAGAAATAATAAAGTATCTTCTTAAAAAATAAATGCAGGAGGCAAAAGGTGTATCTGAAAAAAATTTCTCTGGAAAATTTTAAATGTTTTGAAAAGGCCGAAATTGAATTGCAGAAGAAAATGACGTTGATCGTTGGAGCAAATGGTGCGGGAAAAACCTCCCTGTTGGAAAGTATCGCAATTGCAATGAGCACAATGTTTACTGCTTTTGATGGTGCAAAAGCAATGAATATTAATAAAGAAAGTGCTCACTTAAAGGCATACAGAATTGGAAGTACAGATAATGTGCAGCCACAATATCCGGTTCGTATATCTGCTAGAGCCGAGATAGATGGAAAGCAGGAAATATATTGGGAAAGAACTTTGAATACTGCAAAGGGCAAAACTACAATAAAGGATGCCAGGCAATTACTTGAGATTGCGGAAAATTATCAGAAACGCCTTCAAAAAGGGGATACCACATTGGTGCTGCCTGTTATAGCTTATTACGGTACTGGAAGATTGTGGGATTATCATCGAGAAAAACAGACAGATATTTTTGAAAAAAATACAAGAACAAATGGATACATTGATTGTATGAGTGGAACTGCAAACATTAAATTGATGATGAACTGGTTCTTGAAAATGACAGTGCAAAAATACCAGAATCAGGAAAATGGTTATGGTCCTGTGCCGGAACTGGAAGCTGTTTTTTCTGCTATGGAGCAGTGTTATAACAGGATTACAGGTTCCAATGATTCTAAGATCCAATACAACATAGGAACCAAAGAAATAGATGTTGCTTATACTGATCTATATGGAGTGCGTATGCGCATTCCGTTAAACCAATTAAGCGATGGGTATAAGAGTACGATCAGTTTGGTGGCAGATATTGCGTATCGAATGGCTGTATTAAATCCTCAGTTTTTGGGAGAAGTTTGTTTAAAAACAGATGGGATAATTCTGATTGACGAAGTGGACCTTCATTTGCATCCCGCATGGCAAAAACGAATTTTAAAGGATCTGACAGAAATTTTTCCAAATGTACAATTTGTTGTAAGTACACATGCACCGGAAGTGATCAATTCTGTATTAAGAGAACAGGTGATTGTTCTGGAAAATTATCAGGCATTACCGGCACCAATGGAAACATATGGAAAGGACGCAAATGGCATTTTACGTGCCATCATGCGTGTTAAAGAACGACCAAACGATATTATGGAGCAGTTTGATGCTTTTTACCATGCAATAGATTTACATGATTATATGCAGGCGGATGAAATTCTCAGCAACCTGGAAGAACTTTTGGGAGATGATCCTGAACTTGCTGCAATGCGTGTACAATTGGAACTGGAGCAGATATAAGATAGGGATGACAGTATATGATAGAAATAAAAAAGGGAACGGAACCGAAAGAACTTCTGGAGTATAGACAACAAAAATTTGCTTCATATGCAGACATGCCGGCTGATGTAAAAAAGAAAGTGATCAAAAGTCTGCTTTTGGAACAAGGACATCTTTGTGCATACTGTATGAGCAGAATCAATGCAGATGATGGCAAACACAAAACGACGATCGAACATTGTACACCACAGTCGGCTACAACAGAGAAAGAGCGTCTGGATTATAAAAATATGGTCGCAGTCTGCTGGGGAAACCGCGATGCACATTCCAATGATGACAAAAGCTGTGATGCAAAAAGAGGCACTTTGAAAGATGTACAGCAGAATATGAAGAAGATCAATGTTCTGGATGGGTCAACACTGTCAGATATAAAATATCGTTCAGATGGCACGATTTATTCAGACAATATGGAAGTGGATGAAGACTTAAACGTGAGACTTAACCTAAATTGCGAGGCTCGCAGGTTGAAAGAATGCCGTTTACAGGCTCTTCGTTCATTACATAGAAATATTACTCTGAAATATCTGAATAAAACGGCTCCAAAGGGGTATTACCAAAAACTTCTGGACCATTATATGGAGCAGCGTGAAATGAAAGAACCATATAGTGGGATTCTGATAGACTGGCTAAAGAAACATATCAGATAAAATAAAACGACCATCCAAGAACACATTTAAGTTCCTGTATGGTCGTTTTTTAGTAATTATTTATTACGTTTGCCGCGATATTTCTCTTCACAGTATTTGCATCTGTAAACTTCTTTTTCCGGGTCGGCAAGGATAAATACCTGATCCAGACCCTGCTCGATGGAAGTGATGCAACGAGGGTTCTTGCATTTGATAACATTTGTGATCTGCTTTGGAAGCTTCAGGATTCTTTTTTCAACGATCTTCTCGTCCTTGATGATGTTGACGGTGATGTTGTGATCGATGAAACCGAGAATGTCCAGGTCAAGGTTTTCGATTGGGCATTCTACCTTGATGATGTCCTTTACACCCATTTTGTTGCTTTTGGCATTCTTGATGATGGCAACGGTGCAGTCAAGCTTATCAAGCTTCAGATCATGATAGATGGTCATGGCTTTGCCGGCCTTGATGTGGTCGAGTACGAAACCTTCGTGAAGTGCTCCAACATTTAACATTATACTTCCACCTCCAGTAATGTAAGAATCAGTGCCATACGGACATAAACACCATACTGTGCCTGTCTGAAGTATGCAGCACGAGGATCATCATCTACTTCAACAGAAATTTCATTTACACGCGGAAGCGGATGAAGAATGTACATATCCTTCGGAGCAAGCTCCATTTTCTGTTTGTCGAGGATGTAGAAATCCTTCATGCGGACATAATCTTCCTCGTTGAAGAAACGCTCTTTCTGTACACGTGTCATGTAGAGAATGTCAAGCTTCGGAAGTGCATCTTCCAGACGTTCCACTTCCTCGAACTCAACGTTGTTTTTCTCAAGAATATCCTCACGGATGTAGCTTGGCACACGGAGTTCCTCAGGTGAGATCAGAATGAACTTCACGTTGGAATAACGAAGCACCAGTGCCTCGATCAGAGAATGAACAGTACGTCCGAATTTCAGATCGCCGCACAGACCAATGGTAAGGTTGTCAAGTCTTCCCTTGAGGGAACGAATAGTAAGAAGGTCAGTGAGGGTCTGAGTAGGATGCTGATGACCACCGTCACCGGCGTTGATAACAGGAATAGAAGAAGCCATAGAAGCTACGAGCGGAGCACCTTCCTTCGGATGACGCATAGCGCAGATATCAGCATAACAGGAAACGACACGGATGGTGTCGGCAACACTTTCGCCCTTGGAAGCGGAACTTGAACCGGCAGAGGAAAAACCTAAAACCTTGCCGCCAAGATTCATCATGGCTGCCTCAAAGCTTAAACGTGTACGTGTGCTTGGTTCGTAAAAACAGGTGGCAAGTCGCTTATCATCGCAGACGTGCGCGTATTTTGACGGATTTTTTTCAATATCGCTGGCCAGATCCAGAAGAGTATCAAGTTCTTCTTTGGAAAGGTCCAGCGGGCTCATTAAGTGTCTCATGTAATACCTCCCTTTGATACGGAAAATTTACAAATTTTCTCTCTTGCTGTAATACCTCCCTTTGATACGGAAAATTTACAAATTTTCTCTCTTGCACAATCATATACTAGTAGAATTGATTTTTCAAGCAGATTTCGCAAGTATTTTTTCAAAAATAAGTCCGGCGGCGAACCAGAGAGGCGCATAGTCCAGCCGTATGATTCCTCTGTATTGAAAACGGGCGGCTGAATAATCCCAGGGACAGATGCCGAATGCCCTGAAAAAACTGCCGCTTATGAATTCAATCAGATAAAAGCCTGTCATATAGAGGATTCCCCGGTACACAAAAGAGAGCGAAGATATCCGGGAATATAAAGGCGCGATAATGGCAGCGCAGCCGTAGACCGGAAACATGAGAAGAGAACTTTTGCCCGTCAGGGTCCACTGGCCGGATAAGAGTGAATGAAATCCGGTCCACAAGATTTCCATATTCCATCCGACAGAGCCGCAAAGAAGAAAGTTTGCCAGATTCTGGTTCATAAAAGAAAACTCCTTGTAACTTACAATAATTTTAGTTACAGATAGTATGCACGACTCTTGAAAAAACGATACACAGATGGTATAGTTTAACTTAATAAAGTCGTCCCTTACTGGGACGGAATATACTTAAGAAACAGGAGCATAAAAGATGGATTATCAGCAAAGCAGGGCATACATAAGAGACGCGGAGCAGTACGCAGGCGGAGCCATGGATCTTATAAATATAAAGGAACTCATGAAGCGTCTTGGGAATCCTCAGGATCAGCTTAAATATATTCATGTGGCAGGAACCAACGGCAAGGGATCTGTGATCGCATATTTATATACGACGCTGATGAAAGCCGGATATCATGTTGGACGGTATATCTCTCCTTCGGTGTATTCGTATCGGGAAAAGATCGAAACAGAAGGAAAGCCGATCAGCAGGGAAAAGTTTGCCGAGCAGACGACGAGGGTTGCCGCAGTGATTGAAGAAATGACCGCAGAAGGTCTTGCGCATCCCACCCCATTTGAAATCGAAACGGCGGTGGCATTTTTGTTTTTTGCAGAGGAAAAATGTGATCCGGTCATTCTGGAGGTCGGAATGGGCGGTATCACCGATGCCACAAATCTGATCACTACAACAGAGCTTGCAGTGCTTGTGCCGATCAGTATGGATCATCAATCCTTCCTTGGAAATACGATTTCCGAGATCGCCGAGAAAAAGGCCGGGATCATTAAACCGGGAAGCAGCGTGGTGACGATCGGACAGGAGACGGAGGCGCTGGAGGTTATAAAGAAGACAGGGGCAGAGGCAGGCGCGGATGTCTGTGTGGCAGATGTATCCGAAGCAGAGGTTCTGGAGGCGGATTTTACCGGACAGCGTTTCTGCTATAAAGGAGAGGAATATACCCTTTCGCTTGCCGGCTCCTACCAGACGGAGAATGCAGTTCTTGCACTGGAGGCTCTTCGGATCCTGGATGAGAGAGGATATCATACCACGACAGAGCAGCGCAGGGAAGGACTTAAGGCAACCCACTGGAACGGAAGACTGACCATCATCCACAGAGATCCGCTGTTTATCGTGGACGGAGCACACAATCCTGCAGCGGCAGATATGCTTGAGGACTCTGTAAGAAAATATTTCAAAGACCGCAGGCTGTTCTTTATCATGGGAGTTTTTAAGGATAAGGACTACCCGTATATTATCAGAAAGCTCTGTCCTTACGCAGAGCAGATTCTTGCGATCGAGACACCGGATAATCCAAGAGCACTTCCGGCGGAGGAGCTTGCAGAGGCGATCCGTCCGTACAATGCAAATGTCCGGGCAGAGAAAAACATTCCAAGAGCAGTAGAGGAACTGTTTGAGATGGCGGGGAAGGACGATGTGATCCTGTCCTTTGGCTCCCTGTCCTTCATCGGGGAGATCACCCGGATCGTAAATACAAGAAAAGAGGTGTCAGAGGTATCGGCACCGGAAGGTTATCAACAGTTAAATATAAATTATAAAATCATATAAGCACATGTTGAGCTTTATAAGAAATTGTCGCGTTTCCAGCTATAAACAGAAAGATGATCTGGAACGACAGCTTAATAATGTTAAGACATATTTTCTGGCAAAAGGACAGCCATTTGAGATAATAAGTGATATCGGTTCCGGGAATTGATACAGGAGGAAACAGATGGTAAAAGCCATAAAAGTAATGCTGCTGCCAAACAATGTACAGAAAACTAAGATGTTTCAGTACGCAGGTGCTTCAAGATTCGCTTATAACTGGGCTTTGGCCAGGGAAAAAGAGAACTATGAAAAAGGCGGCAGATTCCTTTCAGATTCAGAACTCAGAAAAGAATTTACAAAGCTTAGACATTCTGATGAATATGCATGGTTATTGAATATTTCAAATAATGTAACCAAACAGGCGATCAAAGATGCCTGTACTGCTTATAAGAATTTTTTCAAAGGTTTGCAGAAATTCCCAAGATTCAAGTCAAAAAAGAGATCAATGCCGAAGTTCTATCAGGACAACGTTAAGATACGATTCAGTAATACCCACGTTAAATTTGAAGGCTTTTCCTCCAGCAGGAAGGCAAATAAGCAAAAAATGAATTGGGTAAGACTTGCAGAACATGGAAGGATTCCGACAGATGCTAAATATATGAATCCGCGAATATCCTTTGACGGATTGAACTGGTGGATCAGTGTATGTGTAGAATTTCCTGACTGCAGGGAAACACTTCATGATGACGGAGTCGGCATAGACTTAGGAATCAAAAATCTGGCTGTCTGCTCTGATGCCGTTAAATATAAGAACATCAATAAGAGCCAGAAAGTAAGGAAATTAGAAAAACAGAAACGCAGATTACAGCGTAGTATCTCTCGTTCTTACGAGAAAAATAAGAAAGGAGAAAGTTACTGTAAAACAAATAATGTAATCAAAAAGGAAAAACTTTTATTAAAACGAAATCACAGATTAACAAACATCCGTAAAAACTATTTGAATCAGACCATATCTGAGATCGTAGATCGAAAACCAAGATTTATATGTATTGAAGATCTGAATGTCAGCGGAATGATGAAAAACAGACATTTATCCAAAGCAGTCCAGGAACAGGGATTTTTTAGGTTTAGAAAACAGCTTGAATATAAGTGTAGCGATAAAGGGATCCAGCTTATTGTGGCTGATCGGTTTTATCCATCATCGAAGCTTTGCAGCTGTTGTGGAAACATCAAAAGAAATTTGAAGTTATCTGACAGAATTTATAGATGTGAGTGTGGGAATATAATGGATAGAGATTTCCAGGCAGCTATAAATCTCAAGGCTTATGGAGAAAGATTTGCAGGCTGACACTGAAACGTCAATGCAAATATGTACGGATACGTTAGTCCGGAATTTACGCCTGTGGAGAGTACAAGAACTTGTGAGTAGATTGATATTTATATCATCAAAAGCATACTCGTTGAAGTAGGAATGAAACATAGAAGTTTATAGCTTTTTATAAGTTTTCAGTAACGGGAATAACGAATGATAGATTTACAGGAATGCCGCAAAGAGATCGATGTCATCGACAAAGAGATCTTACGGTTGTTTGAGAAACGAATGGAAGTCTGTGAGGATGTTGCAGAATACAAGATACATACAGGAAAACAGGTTCTGGATCCAAAGAGAGAGCAGGATAAGCTTGATGTCCTGAAGAATCAGGCACATGGAAGCTTTAACAGCCTTGGCGCCCAGGAACTGTTTCAGCAGATCATGGCGATCAGCCGTAAGCGTCAGTACCAGCTTCTGACCAAGAATGGCATTGATATGGAGAAAAACTACGAAATGGTAGATGAGCTTCCACTTAAGAATGTCAATGTGGTTTTTCAGGGCGTGGAAGGTGCATACAGCTATGCAGCCATGCGGGCATATTTTCCGGATGAGATCAACAGCTACCATGTCAGAACCTTTCGGGCGGCGATGGAAGAGGTCGCTTTTGGAAAAGCCGATTATGCGGTGCTTCCGATCGAGAATTCCACAGAAGGGATTGTAACAGATATTTATGATCTTTTGACAGAATATCAGCTTTATATTGTGGGAGAGCAGGGTGTGAGAGTACAGCATGTGCTCCTGGGACTTCCGGGAGTTTCTGTGGAGGAGATTGATACCGTTTATTCTCATCCGCAGGCGCTTGCACAGTGCAAACATTATCTGGAGGACCATCCGTCCTGGAAAACCGTCAAAACAGAAAATACAGCTGCTTCCGCCAAGAGAGTTAAGGAGGAGCAGAAGAGAAATCAGGCTGCGATCGCAAGCCGTGCGGCAGGTGAACTCTACGGGCTTTCTGTTCTTGCAGAAAATATCTGTCATAATGACCAGAATGTGACGCGTTTTATTATTGTCAGCAGCAAGCCAATCTATGAGAAAAATGCCGGAAAGATCAGTGTATGCTTTGAACTGCCGCATGCAAGCGGTACTCTGTATCATATGTTGTCTCACTTTATTTATAACAGTCTGAGTATGACAAAGATTGAGTCCAGACCGATACCGGGACAGAACTGGAAGTACCGTTTCTTTGTAGATTTCGAGGGAAATCTGGAAGAACCGGCAGTCAAAAATGCACTCAGAGGTCTTGAGTCAGAGGCAATTGGTGTACGTGTACTTGGGAATTACGGACAGCAGGAGGAGATTTAAAAATGACCAGAATAAAAGAATGCGTATTATACAGAGAGTTTGAACATGGAGAAATCCTTGACAAAATGACAGCACTTATGGATGCCTGTGAGAAGTCAGCCGTAAATGCAAGGGAGATGGAAGAAGATTTTTATGAATGTGTCAATGGTCTGATCGAGATCGCAGGCTCCTATGGATTTGCGGGGAATCTGTGGCACAACTATCTGACACTGCTTCTTGTAAATAATGAGAATGCTTTCAGCACGGCAAGTGAGATCCGCGGACATATTGATGGCAGCATCAATGAGCTTGCACGGCATGATTTTACAATCTTTAAGGAACTGTATGACTTTGATCTGAACATGCTGGATAAGATTTTTCATACTTCCTGCTGCAGTATTCTCTGCAATTATCAGGCACCGCAGGATACAGGAAAGATGTTTAATAAACGAATCCGCGACCGTATCTGTGAGATGAGCTGTACTCTGGCGGCAGCACAGGATACAGAGGAATTTATGGAGGATATGGTTCAGTTCTATAAGGATTTTGGTGTGGGCAAGCTGGGACTTCATAAGGCCTTCCGTATTGAGCGTGATGAGAAAGGAAAGGCACAGATCGTTCCGATCACAAGGATTGCCCATGTGCGTCTGGATGACCTTGTAGGATATGAGATCCCGAAGCAGAAGCTGATCGAGAATACGGAGGCTTTTGTCCATGGAAGAAAAGCAAACAACTGTCTTCTGTTTGGTGATGCCGGTACAGGAAAGTCTTCCAGCATCAAGGGAATCCTGAATCAGTATTATGATGAGGGACTTCGTATCATCGAGGTATACAAGCATCAGTTCCAGGATCTGAATCAGGTGATCGCCCAGATCAAAGACCGTAATTACAGATTTATTATTTATATGGATGACCTTTCCTTCGAAGAATTTGAAATTGAATATAAATATCTGAAAGCAGTGATCGAGGGAGGCCTGGAGAGAAAGCCGGACAATATTCTGATCTATGCGACCAGTAACCGCCGTCATCTGGTTCGGGAGAGAGCAGGTGATAAGCTGGAGGTCGGAGCAGATGATGATATTCATTCCTCTGATACCGTACAGGAGAAACTCTCTCTGGTATACCGTTTTGGTGTTCGTATTTACTTTGGCGCACCGGACCGCAAAGAATTCCACACGATCGTGAAGACACTGGCTGCCCGCCATGGCATTCAGATGCCGGAAGACCAGCTGCTTCTGGAGGCTGGAAAGTGGGAAATCTCTCATGGAGGTCTTACCGGAAGAACGGCACAGCAGTTTATTGATCACCTTCTCGGAAAAGAGGAATCCAAATAACAAAAGCAGGAAGGGGTATGGGATATGGCAATAACAACATTTGCAGCGATTGACATCGGATCCTATGAGGTCAGCATGAAAATCTTTGAACTGTCGAAGAAGATTGGTTTTCGTCAGCTGAATGATGTGAGATATCGCCTGGAGATCGGAAAGGGAGCTTATTCATCAGGACGTCTTGAGCCGGAGATCGTGGATTCTATCTGTATGATCCTCAACGATTTCAGCAAGATGATGAAGGAGTTCGGAGTTTCGGATTATCGTGCCTGTGCGACCAGTGCGTTTCGTGAGATGATAAATCCTCTGATCGTACAGGAACAGATTTATTGCCGCACCGGAATCCGGGTTGAAATCCTCAGCAATGCAGAGCAGCATTTCCTTGGCTACAAATCTATTGCGGCAAAGGAAGCCGGATTCAAAAAAATGATCCAGAAGGGAACGGCGATCCTGGACGTAGGCGGAGGCGGACTGCAGGTGTCTCTGTTTGACAAGGACACACTTGTAACGACGCAGAGCCTTAAGATGGGAAGCATGCGCATCCGTGAACGGCTCAAAGAACTCGAAAAGGCTACGACACACTATGACCAGCTGATCCTGGAGTTTATCCGAAATGACCTGACTGCATTTCAGAGACTGTATCTGAAGGAACGGGAGATCAAAAATGTGATCCTGATGGGGGATTTTCTTACAGATACGATTCTTCAGGGACATAACGGCGAACATATTCTTACGATGGATGAATTCCGGACATACTATGAAGATACACTCAACAAGACGGAACAGACGCTGGCGGATGATATGGGTGTAGATCTGGAATATGCATCCCTGATCGTTCCGACGATGGTCATCTGCAAAAACTTTTTGGATATTTTTCAGGCGGAGGCTGTCTGGGTTCCCGGAGTTTCGCTTCTTGACGGAATTGCCTATGATTATGGTGAGAAGAAAAAATTTATCAAGAGTGTCCATAACTTCGAAAATGATATTCTGGTAGCTTCCAGAAATATTGCAAAACGTTATTCCAGCGGCAAAAACCATATCCAGGGTACAACAGAGATCGCACTGGCGATCTTTGACAGCATGAAGAAAGTCCATGGTATGGGAAGCAGAGAACGGCTTCTTCTGCAGATCGCAGTGCAGCTGCATGACTGCGGAAAATACATCAGCATGGGTGATGTTGCGGAATGCTCTTATCGTATTATCATGGCAACAGAGATCATCGGACTTTCTACAGAGGAGCGGCGTGTGATCGCCAGTGCGGTGAGATATAACACGACGGAATTTGTCTATTATGGAAATTATGACGATGGTCCGGGGCTTGATAAGGAACGGTATCTTCTGGTGGCAAAACTGACCGCGATCCTTCGACTTGCGAATGCCATGGACCGAAGCCATTATCAGAAGGTGCAGGGGCTCAAAGCCGTGCTTAAAGACAGAGAACTGCAGGTTATGATCGATTCCAGCCGTGACATTTCACTGGAGCTTGGACTTCTTAAGGATAAGGTAAACTTCTTTGAGGAAGTCTTTGGAATACATCTTGTGCTGAAACGCAGACGCAGAGCGTAGAGGAGGGAAAATATGGATTTAAGCAGATTTGAAAAACCAGAATACTATGTAAACAGAGAGCTGAGCTGGCTGAAATTTGATGAGAGAGTTCTGAGTGAGGCACGGGACAAAACACTTCCGCTGTTTGAGAGACTGAAATTTCTGAGCATCACTTCTTCGAATCTGGATGAGTTTTTTATGGTTCGTGTTGCATCTCTGAAAGACCAGGTGCATGCAGGCTATAAGAAGAAGGATATTGCAGGAATGACCTCAGAGGAACAGCTCAAGGAGATCAGCAGACAGACACATGAACTGGTGAAGGTACAGTACAATACCTTTAACCGTTCGGTTCTTCCGGCACTTGAAAAGACAGGGCTTCATCTTATTGCGGAGCATGAAAACCTGAATCAGAAGCAGCAGGAATTCGTTGACCGGTATTTTGAGGATAATGTATATCCGGTCCTGACACCTATGGCAATGGATTCTTCCAGACCGTTTCCTCTGATCCGCAATAAGACACTGAATATCGGTGCGCTGATCGCGAAGAAAAACAATAAGAAGCATACAAAGGAACTGGAATTTGCGACGGTACAGGTTCCGTCTGTGCTTCCGAGGATCGTGGAGATCCCGTCTGTGAAGAAGGGAGACCGTACCGTGATTCTTCTGGAGGAGATCATTGAACGCAACATTGGAAAGCTTTTTCTGAGCAATGACGTTGTATGTGCACATCCGTACCGTATCATGCGTAATGCAGACCTTACGATCGATGAGGATGAGGCAGAGGATCTTCTGGTAGAGATCCAGAAACAGCTTAAGAAACGTCAGTGGGGAGAGGTCATTCGTCTGGAAGCAGAAGAAAAGATGGATAAGCGTCTTCTTGATATCCTCAAGATGGAATTCGAGATCAGGGATGCGGATATTTACAGTATCAACGGACCTCTGGATCTTACCATGCTGATGAAGGTATATGGACTGGACGGCTTTGACGAGTACAAGAGCCCGAAATATACGCCGGCTCCGGTAGTGCAGTTTCAGAATGACAAGGATATTTTTGAGGTGATCCGTGAGGGCGATGTATTCCTTCATCATCCATATATGAGCTTTGATCCGGTTGTTGATTTTGTGCGTCAGGCAGCAAAGGATCCGGGAGTTCTGGCGATCAAGCAGACGCTTTACCGTGTCAGTGGACACTCGCCAATCATTGCGGCACTTGCACAGGCAGCAGAGAACGGAAAGCAGGTTTCAGTTCTGGTAGAACTTAAGGCTAGATTTGATGAGGAGAACAACATTGTCTGGGCGAAGATGCTGGAAAAAGCAGGCTGCCATGTTATCTACGGTCTGGTAGGGCTTAAGACACACAGCAAGATCACTCTGGTTGTCAGAAGAGAAGAAACCGGCATCCGCCGCTATGTGCATCTGGCGACCGGTAACTACAATGATTCTACAGCGAAGCTGTATACAGACTGTGGTATTTTTACCTGCGACGAGCGTTTTGGAGAGGATGCGACGGCAGTGTTTAATATGCTTTCCGGATATTCGGAACCGAAACGCTGGAATCGTCTGATCGTGGCTCCGATCTGGATGAAAAACCGTTTTCTTCAGCTGATCGAAAGAGAAGCAGAGCATGCAAAACAGGGGATTCCGGCATGTATTGTCGCAAAGATGAATTCGCTGTGTGATCCGGCAATCATAGCGGCACTGTATCATGCTTCTTCCTGTGGCGTACAGATTTATCTGCTGGTTCGTGGAATCTGCTGTATGAAGGTGGGAATTCCGGGAGTCAGTGAAAATATCCATGTCCGCTCTATCGTGGGAGAATTCCTGGAACACAGCAGGATCTTTTATTTCCAGAATGGCGGCACGGAAGAGATTTATATGGGAAGTGCGGACTGGATGCCGCGAAATCTGGACCGTCGTGTGGAGATCGTATTCCCTGTAGAGGATGAAAAGATCAAAAAAGAAATCGAACACGTCCTGGATCTGGAATTCCGTGATAATGTAAAGGCACACCTTCTTAAGCCTGACGGAACTTACGAAAAGCAGGATAAGAGGGGTAAGGTCCTTGTTAATTCTCAGATGGAATTCTGCGATGAGGCACAGAAAGAAGCCAGGAAGCAGAAAAAAGCAGAAAAAAATCATTCCAGAGTGTTTGTTCCGGCAGAGCCGGTCAAAGATCCGGAAGAATAAAATTCCGGATAACAAATAAACTTACGAGGGGAAAGTTATTATGAAAAGCGAAAAACAAAGCTTTCTGAAACGAAAGAATGTGATCATATCGTTCAAACGCTACGGCATTGATGCGATGGGATCCATGGCACTGGGACTTTTTGCGTCACTGTTGATTGGTACGATCATCAATACGATCGGGCAGAATGTGTGTCCGGGAAGCTTCGTCTCAGAAAAACTTCTGGAGATCGGTGGTTATGCAACCAGTGTGACAGGTGCTGCAATGGCACTTGCAATCGGTCATGCCCTGCAGGCACCGCCGCTGGTCATGTATTCTTTATGTGCAGTGGGAGCAGCCTGCAATGCGATCGGTGGTTCCGGCGGCCCGCTGGCAGTGTTTTTTGTGGCTGTCATCACCTGTGAGATCGGAAAACTGGTTTCCAAGGAGACGAAGGTCGATATTATTGTGACACCGGCAGTGACTGTTATTGTCGGCGTGGTTCTTGCGATGCTTCTGGCTCCTGTATGCAAGAATGTGTGTGATGCCCTTGGCTCTTTTATCGGCTGGGCAACCGATCTAAAACCGTTCTGGATGGGAATCATCGTATCGGTGGTAGTTGGCGTGGTGCTGACCCTTCCGATCAGTTCGGCAGCGATCTGTGCTGCGATCGGAATCAGTGGAGGTGCGGTTCTTGCAGGCATCGCGGACGGAAGCGTGACGATGGAGGTCTGGAACGGACTGGCACTGGCAGGCGGAGCGGCCACAGCGGGCTGCTGTGCACATATGCTGGGCTTTGCAATCTTAAGTTTTCCGGATAACGGGATCGGCGGATTTGTGGCTCAGGGGCTTGGAACGTCCATGCTTCAGGTTCCGAATCTTATGAAAAAACCGGTTCTCTGGCTTCCGCCGGTGATCACTTCTGCGATCACCGGTCCGATCGCAACCTGCGTGTTCCATATGCGCAACAATGGTCCGGCCATCTCTTCCGGAATGGGAACTTCCGGGCTGGTAGGCCCGATCGGCGTTATTACCGGCTGGACACAGATGCCAGAAGGTTATACCACGGGAGCAGCTGACTGGATCGGAATGATCCTGATCTGTTTTGTGCTGCCGCTGGCGATTACCTGGGCGATCGGTAAGGTTTTCCGTGCAAAAGGAATTATCAAACCAGGTGACCTCAAGATCGATCTTGGCTGATTTTTCAAAGGGAATAAGTAAAAAGGAAACAGGTCTGCAGTGGGTTTTTACGGAAAAACAGGCCTGTTTTCTCTTTTTTTAAAAAAATTTAAAAAAATTAAAAAAAGTACTTGCATTTTTGAAAAGGCTGGTATATACTAAGCAAGTCGGTTGCGAACAGAACCGACGAAGAGCAGTAAGGCCAGTTGGTCAAGGGGTTAAGACGTCGCCCTCTCACGGCGAAAACACGGGTTCGATTCCCGTACTGGCTGCTTAAGAAGTTCTTACTTCTTAAAACAAACTACATATACGATTCTGTCGGAGTGAGAGCATAGAACCGGCAGAGAGAGTAAGGCCAGTTGGTCAAGGGGTTAAGACGTCGCCCTCTCACGGCGAAAACACGGGTTCGATTCCCGTACTGGCTGCTTCAAATAATCAGAGATTTCTCTGATTATTTTTTTTTCCAGAGATATGCTTTGTTCTACCTGTATTCCCAAAATTCTGTCAAAACTCTGTCTTGAAAATTGGAAACGGATAAGGTATGATATAGAACAAATGTTTGAATAGCAGACTCCGACTGGAGTATAAGAAAGGAAATGAATATACCCATGGCAAAAAAGCAAACCTATGATGCTGGTAGTATCTCGGTTCTGGAAGGGCTGGAGGCAGTCCGGAAACGACCGGGTATGTATATTGGAAGTACGTCCCGTAAGGGATTGAACCATCTGATCTATGAGATCGTAGACAATGCAGTGGATGAGCATCTTGCCGGATACTGCAGTGAAATCCATGTGACACTGGAGAAGGATGGTTCCGCTACGGTGACAGATAACGGCCGGGGAATCCCGGTAGACATGCATGAGAAGGGAATGTCTGCGGAGAGACTGGTGTTTACGACGTTGCATGCAGGCGGTAAGTTTGACAATGCCGCATACAAGACCAGTGGAGGACTTCATGGCGTGGGTTCTTCTGTTGTCAATGCACTTTCGACGTATCTGGATATCCGTATCAGCAGAGATGGATATGTACATCATGATCATTATGAGAGAGGAATCCCGACCGTTGAGCTGGAGGAGGGACTTCTTCCGAAACTGGGAAGAACGAAATCGACAGGAACCTGCATTAATTTTCTTCCGGATCCGGAAATTTTTGAAAAAACCCGTTTTTCTGCGACAGAGGTCAAAAGCCGCCTTCATGAAACCGCATACCTTAATCCGGCACTGACGATTTATTTTGAGGATCTGCGTGCAGCAGAGCCGGAGAAACTGGAATACCATGAACCGGAGGGAATCATCGGATACATCCGTGATCTGAACCGCAATTCGGAGGCACTGCATGAGCCGGTTTATCTGAAAGGTGAGGCGGATGGTATCCAGGTAGAAGTGGCTTTTCAGTATACCAGTGATTTTCGTGAGAATGTTCTTGGTTTCTGTAATAATATTTACAATGCCGAGGGCGGAACACATCTGACCGGATTTAAAACAACATTTACCACGGTGATGAACAATTATGCCCGTGAGATCGGTGTCCTCAAAGACAAAGACCCGAATTTCACAGGGGCTGATATCCGAAATGGAATGACGGCAGTTGTTTCCATCAAGCACCCTGCTCCGAGATTTGAAGGACAGACCAAGACAAAGCTCGACAATCAGGATGCAGCCAAGGCTACAGGCAAGGTTCTCGGGGAACAGCTGGTCCTTTATTTTGACCGGAATCTGGAAACTCTCAAAGCCATTCTCTCCTGTGCAGAGAAGGCTGCCAAGATCCGAAAGACGGAAGAGAGAGCCAAGACGAATCTTCTGGTCAAACAGAAATATTCCTTTGACTCTAATGGCAAACTGGCAAACTGTGAGAAGAAAGATCCTTCTCAGTGTGAGATTTTTATCGTAGAGGGAGATTCTGCGGGCGGTTCTGCAAAGACAGCCAGAAACCGTAATTATCAGGCTATTCTTCCGATCCGCGGAAAGATTTTGAATGTTGAGAAAGCGACTATCGATAAGGTTCTCGCCAATGCAGAGATCAAAACCATGATCAATGCATTTGGATGCGGCTTTTCCGAAGGCTATGGCAATGATTTTGATATCAGTAAACTTCGCTATGACAAGATCGTGATCATGGCGGATGCCGACGTCGACGGTGCACACATCTCAACATTGCTCCTGACACTTTTTTATCGTTTTATGCCGGAGCTTATCTATGAGGGACATGTCTATATTGCGATGCCGCCTCTTTATAAGGCAATGCCCAAAAAAGGACCGGAGGAATATCTCTATGACGATAAGGCACTGGAGAAGTACCGCAAGGCTCATAAACCGGGAAGCTTTACTCTTCAGAGATATAAGGGTCTGGGTGAGATGGATGCAGAACAGCTCTGGGAGACAACTCTGAACCCGGAGACAAGAAGAATGAAGCGTGTGGAGATCGAGGATGCGCGTCTGGCTTCCAGTGTGACAGAGATTCTTATGGGAAGCGAAGTACCTCCTCGTAAGGCATTTATTTATGAACACGCAGCAGATGCGGAACTGGATATTTAAGGGAGGATGCACAAGTTATGGAAACAAAACAGGAAAATGTGATCCGTACAGACTATTCGGAGATTATGCAGAAATCATATATCGATTATGCCATGAGTGTTATTATTTCCCGTGCACTCCCGGATGTAAGAGATGGCCTGAAGCCTGTACAGAGAAGAACCTTATATGATATGTATGAACTGGGGATCCGCTATGACCGCCCATATCGTAAATGTGCCCGTATCGTCGGAGATACAATGGGTAAATATCACCCGCACGGGGACAGCTCCATTTACGATGCCCTGGTTGTTATGGCACAGGACTTCAAAAAGGGCAGGACTCTGGTGGACGGGCATGGAAATTTCGGTTCCATCGAAGGAGATGGTGCTGCGGCCATGCGTTATACGGAAGCCCGCCTGGAGAAACTGACGCAGGAAGTTTTTCTTGGGGATCTTGACAAGAATGTTGTCGACTTTGTGCCGAACTTTGATGAGACGGAGAAAGAACCGTCGGTTCTTCCGGTCAAAATTCCAAATATCCTGGTGAATGGTGCCGAAGGAATCGCGGTAGGTATGGCGACCAGCATCCCGCCTCATAACCTGGGAGAAGTGGCGGATGCGGTCAAGGCATATATGAAGGATAATACGATCAGTATCAAGGGTCTGATGCGCTACATCAAGGGACCGGATTTCCCGACAGGAGGAATTGTCGTCAACAAGGATGAGCTTCACAAGATCTATGAGACGGGAACAGGTAAGATCCGACTTCGCGGCAAGGTGGAGGTCGAGAAACTCAAAGGCGGCAGGAAACAGCTTGTGATCACAGAGATCCCGTATACTATGATCGGGGCAAATATTGGTAAGTTTTTGAATGATATTGCATCTCTGATCGAGACAAGGAAGACAACGGACATCGTAGATATCTCAAACCAGTCTTCCAAGGAAGGAATCCGTATCGTACTGGAACTTAAGAAGGATACAGACGTAGAGAACCTTACCAATATGCTGTATAAGAAAACGCGTCTGGAGGATACTTTTGGCGTCAATATGCTTGCAGTGGCAGACGGAAGACCGGAAACCTTAAGTCTGAAGCAGATCATTGAGCATCATGTGGAATTCATGTTTGATGTGACGACCAGAAAATACAGAACCCTTCTGGCCAAAGAGCAGGAGAAGCAGGAAATCCAGGAGGGACTGATTAAAGCCTGTGATGTGATCGATCTCATTATCGAGATCCTGCGAGGAAGCAAAAACCGTGAACAGGTCAAAAAGTGTCTGGTGGATGGTGTGACAGAAGGAATCCGTTTCAAGACCAAAACCAGCGAAAAGGCGGCTTCAAAGCTCAGATTCACAGAGAAACAGGCCGGTGCGATTCTGGATATGCGTCTGTATAAACTGATCGGACTGGAGATTGAGGCACTTCAGGCAGAATATCAGGAGACGATGAGGAACATTGCCCTGTACCAGGATATCCTGAACAATTATGATTCCATGGCGGCGGTGATCACCAGAGAACTGGATGCCATCAAGAAAGAATATGGAAGCAAACGCCGTACTTCTGTTGAGAATGCAGAGGAAGCTGTCTATGAAGAGAAGAAGATGGAAGAGACAGAGGTCTGCTTCCTGATGGACCGCTTCGGTTATATGAAGCTGATAGACAAAAATGCCTATGAGCGAAACAAGGAAGCGGCGCATAATGAGAACCGCTGTGTGTTCCTGTGTATGAACACGGACAAAATCTGCATCTTTACAGATAAAGGAAAGATGCACTCGATCAAGGCAGCAGATATTCCGCTGGTACGCTTCAGGGATAAGGGGACACCGGCAGATAATCTGAGTAATTATGACAGCAGTCAGGAGAGAATGCTGTATGTTGCACCTCTTGGACAGATCCGTCAGGATCAGCTCTTGTTTGTGACCAGGGCTTCTATGTGCAAGCTTGTGGAGGGAACAGAATTTGATGTAGCCAAGAGAACGATCGCTGCCACGAAGCTTGCGCAGGATGATGAACTTGTCTTTGTGGGAAGTGCAGGCGAAATGGAACAGGTAGTGTTCCAGAGTAATGGAGGATACTTCCTTCGTTTCCTGAAGCAGGAGATATCCACCGCTCGCAGAGCAGCACTGGGTGTGCGTGGAATGAAGCTTGCACAGGAAGATTATGTGGAGCATGCATATCTTCTCAGCGGTCATCGGGGGTACGCGATCTCTTATCATGACAGGGAATACCCGCTCAATAAAGTACGGCTTGGAAAGCGCGATACCAGGGGCATAAAACCAAGAAGTTAAAAAATCCTTGCTTTTCGGGCTGTAAGGTGCTATGATATAAATTAACATGATACAGGACAGGATGAGAGTGGACTTCGGTCCACTCTTTTTGCGAGATTGTCCAAATGTGTGAAAGGCAGGTGGAAAATATGAGCAGACGGGATGAATATGAACAGAAGGCAGAGGCAATGCTGGCACCGATCGTTGAGGAAGCAGGGTTTGAGCTTGTAGATGTGGAATATGTTAAGGAAGCAGGAAACTGGTATCTGAGAGGATATATCGACAAACCGGGCGGAATCACGGTTAATGACTGCGAAGCAGTAAGCCGTAAGTTCAGCGATAAGCTGGATGAAGATGATTTTATCGAAGACAGCTATATTATGGAAATCAGTTCTCCGGGGCTTGACAGACCTTTAAAGAAAGAAAAGGATTTTGTCAGAAGCATGGGTAAGCTGGTAGAAATCCGTACTTATCGTCCAATAGAAAAACAAAAGGAATTCTGTGGAATCTTAAATGCATATGATGATAACAGTGTGACGATCGAGGAGGATGGTACCTTACGCACATTTGATAAGAAAGACATAGCCCTGATCCGGCTGGCAATTGAATTTTAGATTACTGTTTCAGGAAACACGATACAGATATGCTTTGATAAAATGAGGAGGAAATTAAAAAAATGAACAAAGAGTTAATGGACGCTCTGAATGTCCTGGAAAAAGAAAAAAATATCAGCAAAGATACACTTCTGGGAGCAATCGAGCAGTCTCTGATCCAGGCATGTAAGAACCATTTCGGTAAAGCAGACAACGTACATGTAATGATCAATCCTGATACCTGTGACTTCAGCGTTTATGCTGAACGTGAGGTAAAGGAATTTGTAGAGGATCCGGCACTTGAGATTTCTCTTGCAGATGCACAGAATATCAATGCCAATGCAGAGCTTGGTGATGTGATCAAGGTTCAGATCCAGTCCAAGGAGTTCGGACGTATCGCAACACAGAATGCAAAGAACGTTATTCTTCAGAAGATCCGCGAGGAGGAACGCAAGGTTCTGTATGATCAGTACTATGGAATGGAGAAAGAAGTAGTAACAGGTATCGTACAGCGTATTATGGGCAAAAATGTCAGTGTAAATCTTGGCAAAGCAGATGCGATCCTGTCTGAGAAAGAGCAGGTCAGAGGAGAGGAGTTCCAGCCGACAGAACGAATTAAAGTATACATTCTGGAAGTTAAGGATACACCTAAGGGACCACGTATCGAGGTTTCAAGAACACATCCGGGTCTTGTAAAGCGTCTCTTTGAATCCGAGGTTGCAGAAGTAAAGGATGGCACAGTCGAGATCAAGAGCATTGCCAGAGAAGCTGGTTCCCGTACCAAAATCGCTGTATGGAGCAATGATCCGGATGTTGATCCGGTCGGAGCATGCGTTGGTATGAACGGTGCGAGAGTAAACTCTGTTGTTGAGGAGCTTCGCGGTGAGAAGATCGATATCATCAACTGGGATGAGAACCCGGCAATCCTGATCGAGAATGCATTAAGCCCGGCAAAGGTAATCGCAGTTATGGCAGATCCGGATGAGAAGACTGCACTGGTTGTAGTTCCGGATTATCAGCTCTCTCTTGCAATCGGTAAAGAAGGTCAGAACGCCCGTCTTGCAGCCCGTCTGACAGGCTTCAAGATCGACATCAAGAGTGAGACACAGGCAAGAGAATCCGGCGACCTGTATGACTATGATGAGGAAGAAGAACTTGACGCAGAAGCTTCTGAGGAGACAGAGCCGGCAGCTGAGACAGAAGCTGAAGAAACTGAAACAGCTCTGGAAGAATCCAGCGAAACTTCCGAAGAAGAGACAACAGAAGAATAATCTATGAAGACAAAAAATAAAATTCCGATGCGTCAGTGTACTGGCTGCAGAGAAATGAAAAGCAAAAAAGAAATGATCCGTGTGCTTAAGACACCGGAAGATAAGATCGTTCTTGATACGACAGGCAGACAGAACGGAAGAGGTGCGTATGTATGTCCTTCTTCTGAATGCCTCGAGAAGGCGATCCGCAATCACGGAATCGAGCGGTCACTTAAGACCGTGGTTCCACAGGAGGTCTACGAAGACCTGAAAAAGGAGTTAAGTAAGATTGAAAAACAACAATAAAGTTTTGTCACTGCTGGGCCTTGCCACTAAAGCAGGCAAGGTTGCCAGTGGAGAATTTTCTACAGAGAAATCTGTAAAATCAGGAAGAGGATTCCTCGTTCTGGTTGCTGATGATGCATCACAGAATACGAAGAAGAAATTCCAGAATATGTGTGATTTTTACGAAGTACCGATTTATTTTATTGCAGATAAAGAGGAACTGGGCAAATTCTGCGGAAAAGAATTCCGCGCCAGCCTTGCGGTACAGGATGAAAACTTTGCAAAGGCAATGTTAAAGGAACTCCAGAAATTATAAATCTGAAGGAGGGGTTCATGTGCCGAAGACAAAATCAGTTGAACAAGAAATTTTAACCAGGGGAAAGGAGCGGACTACCAAGGTGGATAATTCCAGAACAGAAGAAAAGATGATGACAGCGGGACCGGAAGCAGATAAAGCAGAGTCTCCTAAAAAGAAAAAAAATATCATTCGTGTATATCATGCACAGAATGCAAGTGACGGAGGTAAAACAAGACCGAAACGTCAGAATAATAATACAGAGAGAAAACCGGCTGTAAAGCCTCAGGCAGCACAGAAACCTGCAGAAGAAGTTAAGAAAGCACCGGCAGAGGCACCGAAGGCTGCAGCTCCTGCACAGAATAATTCTGCAAGACCACAGCGACAGGAACAGTCCGGATACAATAATAACAGAAATCAGAACCGTCAGAACAACCGCGATGGAAGAGATAATAATCGCGACAACCGCGGCGGTGATAACAGAGGCCGTGATTTCCGCGGTGGAGAGAGAAGATTTTCTGACCGCAATAATACAAACGGAGGACAGGGTCAGGGACGTGGCGGAAACCGCCCGGCAAGACCACAGGGAGAAGGCCGTCCGGCGCGTCAGGGTGATGGCAATGGTCGTCCGATGAGAGGTCAGGGAGGCCGTCCGCAGCAGGGTGGTCAGGGAAGACCACAGCAGGGCGGAAACGGAAGACAGGATTCCAACAGAGGCGGATTCGGCGGCAATAACCGCGGCGGACAGAGAAACGGAAGCGCAAGAAGAGATAACGATGCTGTATTTACTCCGGAACTGACTAAGACATCCAAGGACAGCAAGAGAGAGCGCGACAGAGAGAATAAGAATAAGAAAAAAGAATTCGATAAGAATTCCGGTGCAGGACATAACAGACCAAATCAGGGAGGAAGAAGAAATCTCTCCAGAATTCCGAAGGCTCTTCAGAAGCCAGCTCCTCAGCCGAAACAGGAAGAGAAGAAACCAGAAGTAAAAGAGATCACACTTCCGGAGAAGATGACAATTCGTGAACTGGCAGAAGCAATGAAGATGCAGCCATCTGTAATTGTCAAGAAGCTTTTCATGGAAGGAACCATGGTAACTGTAAACCATGAGATCGATTTTGAAAAAGCACAGGAGATCGCTCTGGGCTATGACATCATTGCAGAGCCGGAAGAGAAAGTGGACGTGATCGGAGAACTTCTTAAGGAAGACGAAGAGGACGAAGCAGATATGGTTTCCAGACCGCCTGTAGTCTGTGTTATGGGTCATGTTGACCACGGTAAGACATCTCTTCTGGATGCAATCCGTGATACCCACGTAACGAGAGGCGAGGCTGGTGGAATCACACAGCATATCGGTGCTTCTGTTGTAGAGATCAACGGACAGAAGATCACCTTCCTCGATACACCGGGACATGAAGCGTTTACAGCTATGCGTATGCGTGGCGCAAACTCCACAGATATCGCAGTTCTTGTAGTAGCAGCAGACGACGGTGTCATGCCGCAGACGGTAGAGGCGATCAGCCATGCCAAAGCAGCAGGTGTTGAGATCATTGTTGCGATCAACAAGATCGATAAACCAAGTGCAAACGTAGAGAGAGTAAAACAGGAGCTTTCCGAGTATGAACTGATTCCGGAAGACTGGGGCGGAAGCACCATCTTTGTACCGGTATCTGCCCATACAGGAGAGGGAATCGATAATCTGCTTGAGATGATCCTTCTTTCAGCAGAGGTACTGGAGCTTAAAGCAAACCCGAACCGTGCAGCAAGAGGTCTTGTGATCGAAGCACAGCTTGATAAAGGTAAAGGACCGGTTGCGACAATCCTTGTACAGAAGGGAACCCTTCATGTTGGAGATTTCATTGCAGCAGGTGCATGCAGCGGTAAAGTACGTGCAATGATGGATGACAGAGGAAGAAGAGTAAAAGAGGCAGGACCATCCACTCCGGTTGAGATCCTTGGTCTCAGTGATGTTCCGAATGCAGGGGAGATCCTGATGGCATTCCCAAGCGACAAGGAAGCCAAGAACTTTGCGGCTGCCTTTGTTACAGAGAATAAGAAACATCTGCTTGAAGAAACAAAGGGCAAACTTTCTCTGGATAATCTGTTTGATCAGATCCAGGCAAGCGATCTCAAGGAGCTTCCGCTTATCATCAAGGCAGACGTACAGGGATCTGTAGAGGCAGTGAAACAGAGTCTTACCAAGCTTTCCAATGAAGAAGTTGTTGTACGTGTGATCCACGGCGGTGTCGGTGCAGTCAATGAATCTGACGTATCCCTTGCTGCAACCTCCAATGCGATCATCATCGGCTTTAACGTTCGTCCGGATCCGATGGCAAAACAGCTTGCAGATCAGGAAGGTGTGGATCTTCGTCTTTATAAAGTTATTTATCAGGCAATCGAGGATGTAGAGGCAGCAATGAAGGGTATGCTTGATCCGGTATTCGAAGAGAAAGTCATCGGTCACGCAGAGGTACGTCAGCTGTTCAAAGCATCCGGTGTCGGTACGATCGCGGGAAGCTATATCCTGGATGGTATTTTCCAGAGAAACTGCAAGGTTCGTATTACAAGAGAAGGTGAGCAGGTCTTTGAAGGTGAGCTCGCATCTCTGAAACGTTTCAAAGACGATGTCAAAGAAGTCAAGGCAGGATACGAGTGTGGTCTTGTATTTGACGGCTTCAATGATGTCAAAGAGGAAGATAAAGTAGAGGCTTATATCATGGTAGAGGTACCAAGATAGGAGAATACATGAGAAAAAACAGTATTAAGAATACCCGTATCAATGGTGAGGTCCAGAAGGAACTGAGCACGATCATCAGAAATGAGGTCAAAGATCCCCGTATTCATCCAATGACTTCTGTCATGGCTGTGGAAGTTGCACCTGACCTTAAGACCTGCAAGGCATTTATCAGTGTCCTTGGCAGCAAAGAGGCAAAGGATGCAACGATCCAGGGCCTTAACAAGGCAGAGGGATATATCAGAAGACAGCTGGCAAGAAATCTGAATCTGAGAAATACACCGGAGATCCGTTTTATTCTGGATGAGTCCATCGAGTACGGCGTAAATATGTCAAAACTGATCGACGATGTAACAAAAAAAGATGCTTCCGCAGGAAAGACAGCGGAGGAAGAATAAGACAGACTGGGGCTGAGCCTGCCCGGATTGTCCTAAACAGTAACGGAATAAGAGGGAGTGTCATGAAGAATATTTCAGAAGTACTGAAAGATGTTAAAACAGTAGGTATCGGCGGACATGTCAGACCTGACGGTGATTGTGTTGGTTCCTGTATGGCGTTGTATCTCTATATCAGAAATTATTTTCCGGATGTAGATGTCAGTGTATATCTGGATCATCCGAAACCGATCTTTGGTCATATAGACCGTATCGGAGATATTAAGACAGAAGTAGAAGAAGGCAGAGAATTTGATCTGTTTATTACCTGTGATGTCAGTGCGCGTGACCGCCTGGCAGTTGCAGGTGATGCTTTTGACCATGCAAAGAAAACAGTCTGCATCGATCATCATATAAGTAATCCGGAATTCGCGGATATCAACTATGTGAAAGGGGATATCAGCTCGTGTTGTGAAGTACTTTACGGGCTTCTGGATCCGGAGAAGGTAGACCGTCCGATCGCAACTGCGATTTATACCGGAATGATCCATGATACCGGAGTGTTTCAGTATTCCTCCACTTCTTCTGAGACCATGCGTATTGCAGGGGAATTGATGAAACAGGGGATCCCTTTCAGTAAGGTCATTGATGAATCTTTTTATGAAAAAACTTATCTTCAGTTACAGGTTATGGGCCGTGTGCTGGCAGAGAGTATCCTTCTTCAGGACGGAAAATGCATTGTAGGCTATCTCCGCAGAAGAGACATGGAGTTTTATGGAGTAGAGGGCAGTGATCTGGATGGTATCGTCAGTCAGCTCCGCCTGACCAGAGGCGTGGAAGTTGCAATCTTTATCTATGAGACGGAGACGCAGACCTTCAAGGTCTCACTCCGCTCCAACGGTAAGGTTGATGTGAGCAAAGTTGCTGTCTTCTTTGGTGGAGGCGGACATACAAGAGCGGCCGGCTGTGATCTCCAGGGTTCCATGTACGATGTTGTGAATAATCTGACGGCAGAAATCGAGAAACAGTTTGGTGAGAAGGAGGAATAATGGACGGAGTTCTGATCATTCGAAAAGAGAAGGGATATACCTCTCATGATGTGGTTGCAAAACTTCGGGGAATCCTCCACATGAAGAAAATTGGTCATACCGGAACACTAGATCCAGATGCCGAGGGCGTTCTCCCGGTTGTGCTCGGAAGAGCGACGAAACTGGTGGATCTTCTGACTGAGAAGCGTAAAACGTACGAGGCACTTCTGCATCTGGGGATAGAGACAGATACGCAGGATATGACAGGTGAGATCCTGAGCGAAAAACCAGTAACCGTCTCCGAGGAGGAAGTGACTGCCGCGATCCGCAGCTTTCTGGGAGAGCAGCAGCAGATTCCGCCGATGTATTCGGCTCTTAAGGTAAATGGTAAGAAGCTGTATGAGCTTGCAAGAGAAGGCAAGACCGTGGAACGTAAGGCGCGTCCGGTCTGCTTCTATGAAATAGAGATCCTGGAGATGAAACTTCCGCTTGTCCGTTTTTCTGTCACCTGCAGTAAGGGAACCTACATCCGTACCCTGTGTCATGATATCGGGCAGAAGCTGGGTTGCGGTGCCTGTATGGAAGAACTTACCCGTACAGCTTCCGGTGAGTATCGCTGGGAAGACAGTATCACCCTTGATCAGGTGCAGAAAGAAATGGAAGAGGGGATCCTTGAACAGAGAATCCTCTCTGTTTCGGAAGTCCTTAAAGCATATCCGCAGATTCGGTGCAATAAATTCGGAGACCGTCTTCTTCTGAACGGAAATGCACTGCCGGATACCATGACAGAAACACAGAGCAAAAAAGGTTGGGTGCGGATGTGCACCAGCGAGGGAGTTTTTCTGGGGATTTATGAGTGGGATAACAAAAAGCACCGTTATCAGCCTCAGAAAATGTTTCTCTGAATAAAATCAGGAGTCAGAATACATGGAATACATGAAGATTGAAGGTCAGTTTCCAAAGTTTTCCAACTGTGCAGTCACCCTTGGAAAGTTTGACGGAATTCATCGCGGACACAGGAAACTGATCCAGAAGATCCGGGATCACAAGAAAGAATATGGAACCACATCGGTGGTTGTTGCCTTTGTGTCCGATCGTCAGACAATCCTCACAGGAGAAGAAAGAAGACTGCTTCTTGAAGATATGGGAGTGGATGTCCTTCTGGAATGTCCGCTGAACGAGCAGATACGGCATATGAAGGCGGATCAGTTTATCCGCCAGATCCTGGTTGGCGCACTGCAGGCCTCTTTCGTAGTAGTGGGAGAGGATTACCGGTTCGGCTATGAGCGGAAGGGCACACCTGAACTTCTCAAAAAATCCGGTCTGAAATATGGCTATAGTACAGAGATCGTTCCAAAGGAAATGGACGGAAACCGTAAGATAAGCAGTACATTTATCCGGGAAGAACTCAAAAAAGGCAACATGAAAAAGATATCCGAGCTTCTTGGAACCGATTTTTTTGTGGAAGGTACGGTGGAACACGGAAAAGGTCTTGGGCACAAGAAATTTTTCCCGACAACCAATCTGATCCCTCCCAAACAGAAGCTCATGCCGCCAAACGGTGTCTATGTGACAGTGTCAAAGTTTGGAGAAACCGAATATCAGGGAATCACCAATGTCGGATATAAGCCGACAATCGGTGAGGATTTCCTTGGTGTTGAAACCTATCTTTTTGACTGCGACAGGGATTTGTATGGACAGGACTGCGTAGTTTCTTTCCTCAGATTCCAGAGGCCGGAGCGTAAATTTGCTTCTTTCGAGGCACTCAAGGCACAGATCGCAAGGGACATCGAAGAAGGACACTTATTTTTCGAAAATAAAGTTCAAAAATAAATAATTATCTTGTTTACACGTTGGATGTTTTATGCTATACTATTCGAGGTGTAAATCAGCCCATATTCAGAGATTGGAATCTCCAACCGTTTCTTAAT
>OLOO01000523.1_pt1 | contig 34528 bp, 28 predicted proteins | sample 1672621 | NCBI WGS metagenome assembly OLOO01 (sample SAMEA3136706, study PRJEB25190) | human gut metagenome | biome: human gut; feature: human-associated habitat; material: faeces | place: Austria | collected 2013 | reverse complement strand
CCCGCCGCATTGCCGATGCCAGCGGGAACCGCCGGGCACTGCCCCCCGCCGATATTGCAAGGGTCGTCAGCAAGGCCAGCGGCGTGCCCGCAGAGCGCGTGGGCGAAGCCGAGAGGGAGCGGCTTGCGAATCTGGAACAGCGCCTTGCCGCCGAGGTCATCGGCCAGCCGCAGGCCGTGGCCGCCGTGGCATCCGCCATCCGACGCAGCCGCACCGGCCTGCGGGAGAGCGGGCGGCCCATAGGAGCAATGCTGTTCCTCCGGCCGACGGGCGTCGGCAAGACCCAGCTGGCACGCACGCTGGCAAAATGCTGGTTCGGCAGCGAAAAAGCCCTGCTGCGCTTTGACATGTCGGAGTATATGGAGCGGCATACCGTCGCACGGCTGCTCGGCGCGCCGCCGGGCTATGTCGGCCACGACGAGGGCGGCCAACTGACCGAGGCCGTGCGCCGCCGCCCGTACAGTGTTGTCTTATTTGATGAAATCGAAAAGGCGCACAGCGACATCCAGAACCTGCTGCTGCAAATCTTGGAAGACGGCAATCTGACCGACTCCCAGGGACGCCGGGCGGATTTTTCCAACACTATTATTCTGCTTACCTCTAATCTGGGTGCGCGGTGTCTGTCCGGGCAGACGTCGCCGCTGGGCTTTGGGGCCGCCGCTGCCGAGACCCGGCGCCGCGGCCAGCAAGCCATCCAGGAGGCTAAGGAGTTTTTCCGCCCCGAGCTGATGGGGCGCTTGGATGAGACCGTCCTCTTTGACCCGCTCGGCCCGGAGCAGCTGGCCGGGATCGCAGACCGGCTGCTTGTCGAGCTTGAGCAGCGCGCAGCCCGGCAGGGCTACACGCTGCACCACACGCCCGCCGCAGCCAAGATGCTGGCCGGGGACAAGGTGCCGCCCTATGGTGCGCGGGAGCTGCGCCGCACCGTCAGCCGTGCCGTGGAGCAGGCCCTTGCGGACCGCATCGCTGCCGGTACAGCCCACCCCGGCACCGTTTACACCGCCGATGTGGACGCCGACGGGCACATTATCCTGACCGAGGATACACTGGCGGCGTGCGTGTAGCATAAGCAAAACGAGGTACCTGCTTTCCGTGGCAGATACCTCGTTTTGCTTATTATAAGTGTATAATTGTTGTAAAAGGGAAAAGTCCTCAATCCTTCACATACAGCCCGCAATGGCACGCACCGTGGTAGTCCGGGTCGGCCAGCTGCTCCTTGAACTCCTTGCAGATGCAGATATTCTCCGGAATATGCTGCAAGCGGCAGGGGCAGTAGCCGCCCGTGCGCTTGAGGCCCTCGCGGATGGTTTTGACGATTTCCTCATTAGTGTTTAGGTGAAATTTCGGCTTTTCCATAGTGTTACCTCGTTTACGGTTTTACGCGGAACTCCTGCTCGCAGTAGATGCAGCGATAGCGTCCGCTCGGCGTCAGAGCAAAGATGTGGTCACAGCCCTCCTCGATAGAAGTGATGCAGCGCGGGTTCGTGCATTTGATGACGTTGACCAGCCGCTTGGGCTGCTCGGGGTGTTTTTTCTCCGTCACCCTGCCGTCCCGGATAAAGGTGATGGAGATTTTCGGGTCGACATAGGCGAGAACATCAAAGCTCATCTCGCTGACATCGCCCTCGATCTTTATTATGTCCTTTTTTCCGTCCTTTTGGCTGCGGACGTTCTGCAAAAGGGCCACGCTGGCATTGTGCAGCTTTTCCAGCTCCATCATGTGGTAGAGCGCCAGACCCGTGCCTGCGGTAATATGGTCAATGACCACGCCGTTCTGGATTTCATCAACCTTCAACATTGAACGCTACCTCCCCGGTCTTGGGGTCTTTGAGACCCAGCAAAGTCATGATCAGCGCCATGCGCATATGGACACCGTTCTGCACCTGGTCAAAGTACGCTGCGCGCGGGTCGTCATCCACGTCCAGCGTGATCTCATTCACACGGGGCAGGGGATGCAGCACCGGCATATCCGCGGGGGCCAGAGCCAGCTTTTCCTTTGTCAGAACATAGCTGTTTTTCAGACGGATGTAATCTTCTTCATTAAAGAACCGCTCTTGCTGGACGCGAGTCATGTAGAGGACGTCCAAATCGGGCAGAGCCTCCTCCATGCTGCGTGTCTCAACATAGGGGATGTTGTTAGGCTCGAGGATCTCGCTGATGATGTAATCCGGCACGCGCAGCTCCTCGGGTGAGATGAGCACAAACTTCATGCCCGGCAGACGGGACAGGCTCTTGATCAGGCTGTGTACCGTGCGGCCAAACTTGAGGTCGCCGCAGAAGCCGATGGTCAGATGATCCAGGTGCCCCTTGCGCTGGCGGATCGTCATCATGTCCAGCAGCGTCTGGGTGGGGTGGCTGTGGCCGCCGTCACCGGCGTTGATGACCGGAATACGGCTGTAGCGGGACGCGCGCAGCGGTGCCCCCTCCTTGGGGTGGCGCATGGCGGCAATGTCTGCCACACAGCTGATCACGCGGATGGTATCGGCTACGGTCTCGCCCTTGGAGGCGCTGGAAACACCGGCATCGGGGAAGCCCAGTACCTGACCGCCCAGGTTCAGCATGGCCGCCTCAAACGAAAGACGGGTACGGGTGCTCGGTTCGTAGAACAGTGTTGCCAGCCGCTTACGGGCAGCTACATCTTTATAGGCAGCCGGGTCATCATGGATACGGTCTGCAAGGTCCATCAGGCTGAGCGTTTCTTCCAGCGTGAAATCCGCCGGGTCGATCAAATGTCTCATACACAATCCCCTTTGTTTACTCTATTTATTCCAAACGGCGCTGTGCCGTTCAAAATCAAATCAGCTTGCGCACCATCGCAAAGTCAAAGAAATCCGTATAGCAGGTCTGGCAGCAAAGCACCGGCTTGCAGGTGCGGGAATAGCAGATCTCATCCAGCTGCAAAAGCGCCTGCTCCGGGCGCAGCCCCAGCTGGCGGCGGATGCCGGGCACCCCCTGCACGGCGTGCAGCGTCGTCAGCGTCTCGGTGACCTCCACATGGCAGTGCTGCTCCACGATCTCAAAAATCGGGCGGCTGAAATCGATCGTATCCAGCCGCTTGCCGCCAAACAGCGCCAGCGGCAGAATATCGGTGGAGTAGAGCACCGGCGTTTCATCGGCCAGTACCCGGCGGCGCACAAACACAAGTGTGTGCTCGCGTTCCGGGTCAAGGCCGAGCTTTACGGCCAGCTCCGGCATGGCAGTCTCCCGCGTGACCATCAGGTTATCGCTGTGGGGCACGCGGCCAATTGAGCGGATCATGCGGTTGAATTCCAGCTTCTGGTCCATGCGGTTCTCGACCCGGACCACATCGCGGTTGACAAGGGTGCCGATGCCGCGCACACGCTCCAGATAGCCGTCGCGCTCCAGATCGCTCAGGGCATCGCGCACCACGGTGCGGCTCACGCCCAGAACATCGGCCAGCTCCAGCTCGCTGGGCAGCTGGGCGGCGTCTGCATAGCGTCCGCGGCGCAGCTCCTCCAGCAGGTGCCGGGCTGCCTGATGGCTGCGCAGCTCACCGCCCAGGCGGTTTTCCGTCGTTTTATTCATGCAAAAATTCCTTTCGTGCCCGGCATACGTCCGCCAGGCAGCATTTGTCGCAGTAGGGCTTGGTGCGGGCTGTGCACACGGCGCGGCCATGGTCCACCAGCCGGTGGCAGAAGCAGTTGCCCTCCGCAGGCGGGATGATCTTCCACAACTCCCGCTCGACCTTGGCCGGCTCCTTGACGTTGTCCACCAGCCCGATGCGGTTGCACAGCCGGATACAGTGGGTGTCCGTCACGATGGCAGGCTTGCCGAATACGTCCCCCATGATCAGATTCGCACTCTTGCGGCCCACGCCGGGCAGGGCAAGCAGCGCGTTGAAATCATCCGGCACATGGCAGTCGTACCTGTCGCGCAGCATCCGCATACAGGCTGAAATATCCCGTGCCTTGCTGTGGCCCAGCCCGCAGGGCTTGACGATGGCCTCAATATCCGCAGGATCCGCTGCAGCCAGCTCTTTTACGCCGGGGTACTTGGCAAACAGCTCCTGCACCACCACGTTTACGCGGGCATCGGTGCACTGGGCCGCCAGCCGTACCGACACAAGCAGCTGCCACGCATGGTCATAATCCAGCGTGCAGTCGGAATCGGGATATTCTGCCTTCAGTCGCGCAATACAGATCGCAGCCAGCTCTTGTTTGGTCACAGCATTTTCTCCGTTTCAATCCTTTTCTCTTGATTCTACCACGCCGAGCCGTTATAATCAAGTATAGAAGTATGATGTTTTGGTACACTATCTCAAACTTATCTAAAAAGGAACGCAAAATGGAACCATTGGCACAGCGTCTGCGCCCGCGCACCTTGGATGAGGTCTGCGGCCAGCAGCATCTACTCGGCAAAAATCAGGTTTTCCGCCGCACTGTCGAGAGCGGCAAGATTCCCAACATGATCTTCTACGGCCCGTCCGGCGTTGGCAAGACCACCGTTGCCAGCATCATTGCAGCGGGCAGCGGTATGCAGCTGCACAAGCTCAACGGCACGACAGCCTCGACGAGCGACATCAAGTCGGTGCTCGCGGACATCGGCACACTCGGCGCGTCGGGCGGCATTCTTTTATATCTTGACGAGATACAATATTTTAACAAGCGCCAGCAACAGAGCCTTCTGGAATGTGTGGAGCAGGGTACCGTCACCCTGATTGCCTCCACCACCGAGAATCCCTACTTTTATGTATATAACGCGCTTCTGTCCCGCTGCACGGTGTTTGAGTTCAAATCCCTGACCACCGACGACATCCGCACCGGGCTGCGCAGCGCCGCTGCGCGCCTCGGGGCTGAGGACAAGTCTCCCGTGCTCATTCCCGACGACGCGCTGGAATACCTGGCCCAGAGTGCGGGCGGCGATATGCGCAAGGCGCTGGGCAATCTGGAATTTGCCGTCACCGCTGCACCCGTAGAAAACGGCTGCCGCACGATCACACTGGACATGGTGCAGCAGGTCGCCGTGCGCACGGCCATGCGGTATGATAAGCTCGGCGACGACCACTATGACATCGTCTCGGCCTACCAGAAGTCGATGCGCGGCTCCGACCCCGACGCAGCGCTGCACTATCTGGGCCGTCTGCTGGAAGCGGGTGACCTGCCCAGCGCCTGCCGCCGTTTGATGGTCTGCGCGTGCGAGGATGTCGGCCTGGCCTGGCCGCAGATCATCCCCATCGTCAAGGCCGCTGTTGACATTGCCAACGCCGTCGGTCTGCCGGAGGCCCGTCTGCCGCTGGCGGATGCCGTGGTACTGGTGGCTACCGCGCCCAAGTCCAACTCCGCCCACGACGGCATCAATGCCGCCATTGCAGACATTCAGGCCGGGCGCACCGGACCCATCCCGCGCCATCTGCAAAACAAGCACTACGACGGCGCGGACGCCAAGGTCAAGGGGCAGCACTACCTCTACCCGCATGACTACCCCAACCACTGGACCGCCCAGCAATACCTGCCCGACGCCATCAAGAACCGGCAGTACTATGTCCCCGGCGATAATAAAAACGAGCAGGCTTTCGCACAATACTGGAAAAAAATCAAAGGAGAACTGTAATCATGGCCAACCTCCACTGCGAAGCCATTGCCTTCCCGTCGTCGGACGGAAAGCACACCTCCTCCGCATTCCTCTACACCGTACCCGGCCAGCCTGTGCGGGCTGTCCTTCAGCTCAGCCACGGCATGTGCGAATATGTGCGCCGCTATGCACCGATGGCCGAGTTCTACGCTGCCCACGGCATTGCGCTGGCGGGCAACGACCACCTCGGCCACGGTGACACCGCCCAGGCAGGGGAGCACGGCCACTACGGTGAGCCGAATGGCCGTTGCCACCTCCTGAACGACCTGCACACGATGAACCGTATCCTGCACGAGCGCTTTCCCGATACGCCCATCATCCTCTACGGCCACAGCATGGGCAGCTTTTACGCGCGCTGGTACGCCGAGAAGTGGCCGGAAAGCATCACGGCGCTGGTCATTTCCGGCACGGCAGGCCCCAGCTTTATGAATGTCGTCGGCCAGCGGCTGGCCGGGCTGATTGCCCGCGTCAAGGGGCCGCGCTATGTCTCGCCGCTGATGGTCAAGCTGAACTTCGGCAGCTATTGCAGGAAAATCGAGAACGCGCAGTCGCCCAACGCCTGGCTTTCCCGCGACAAAAGCGTTGTGAAAGCCTATGACGCCGACGGGCTGTGCACCTTCCGGTTTACCGCTGCGACCTACCGCGAGATGCTCGCGACGCTCAACCACGTCAGCACAAAGGCATGGGCACAGGCTATTGACAAGGATCTGCCCGTGCTGCTGATTGCCGGTGACTGCGACCCCGTCGGCAACTACGGCAGCGGCGTGCGCAAGGTCTGGGCCATGCTGGGCGACGCCGGGGTCAGGGATCTGACCTGCCAGATTTTTGAAGGAGGCCGCCACGAGCTGCACAACGAGACAAACCGCGACGAGGTGTTCGACTACGTGTTGACATGGATCGAGGATCACATTTCCTGACGTTGTATCATGTAATATTTCCTCCGCCAGCCCGGCGGGGGATTTTTTTTATTTTTTCTATTGACAAAGCCGTATCCCACGTGTATTATTGTATTAAGCTCTTAACACAATAATACAAAAGGAGCATAAAACACCATGAACTGGAATATTACTGCGGGCCGCCCGGTCTATGTGCAGCTGGTCGAGCAGTTGGAGCTTGCCCTCGTCGCGGGGGAGTTCCCGCCCGGCAGCCGCATTCCGCCCGTGCGGGAGCTGGCCGCTGACGCCGGGGTCAACCCCAACACCATGCAGCGCGCTTTGCAGGAGCTGGAAAGCCGCGGCCTTTTGCAGGCGCAGCGCACCGCCGGGCGCACCGTCACAGCGGATGACACTGCCCTGCAGGCCTTGCGCCGTCGGCGCGCCGGCACGCTGGCGGCGGAGTTTCTGCACCAGATGCAGGCCCTCGGCCTGACCGAAGCCGAAATCGAGACCCTGCTGCGCGAGACCGCACAGCAGGCACAAAAAAAGGAGTAAACCATGGATGCAATTTATGAGGTACACGGCCTGACCAAGCGCTATGGCCGCACCGCTGCGCTGAACGGCGTGGACTTTGCCGTCACGCCGGGCAAGCTCGTTGGCCTGCTTGGCCCCAACGGCAGCGGCAAAACAACGCTTATGAAAATCTCCGCCGGTCTTTTGCAGCCCACGGCGGGCAGCGTCATTATTGATAAAGTTCCTGTCGGCGTTTTCACCAAGGCCATCACCAGCTATCTGCCGGACCGTATGGCCCTGCCGACGGAGTTCACCGCCGATGACGCCGTAAGCCTGTACGCGGATTTCTTCACCGATTTTGACAAAGTCAAGGCAAACGCCATGCTGGCCGACCTGCATATCGGCGGGCGGGACAAAATCGATTCCATGAGCAAAGGCACACAGGAAAAGATGCAGCTCTGCCTGACGATGAGCCGTGCCGCCAGGCTCTACCTGCTGGATGAGCCTCTGGGCGGCGTGGACCCCGCCGCCCGCGACTACATTTTAAGCACCATCATGCACAACTACAGTGAGGATGCCGCGCTTATGCTGTCCACGCACCTCATCGGCGACATTGAAAAGGTGCTGGACGAGGTCATTCTTTTACAGGACGGCAAGGTCCTGCGCCAGACCGCCGTCGACGAGCTGCGCGAGGAAACAGGGGAGAGCGTGGACGCTTACTTCCGGGAGGTTTACAAATGCTGACGAAACTTTTGCATTACGAGTTCAAGACGACCGGCCGCGTCGTGCTGCCCATTGCGGCGGGCGTGCTTGTGCTGAACATTTTTACTAATATTCTGAGCCATTTTGTCCAGAACACCTCCGACAGGCTGCCGCTGGCCGGGGTCGCCATGGCCTTGCTGGCACTGGCATCTGCCGTAAGCCTTCTTGTTGTGCTCGCCATCTGCTTTTTTATTGAAATTCAGCAGTTTTACCGCCTGTTGGGCGAGCGCGGGTACTTGATGCTGGCTCTGCCCGTGCCCATTTGGCAGCACATTGCTGCTAAGGTCATCTGCGGCACGGTATGGACGCTGTTCGGCATGGTATTTTTTACACTTTGCGGCATGCTGACTACCGACACGGTCAGTGGCAGCGGGTTTGCATTGGATTTCAGCCGCGTCACTGCCGAGGATGTCGCCATCTGGTCTGCAATGCTTTTGATTATACTGGCCCTTATCGCGGGCGCACTGCTGCACGCATATCTGGCCTGTGCCTTTGCCGCGCAGTTTACCCAGCAGCGGCTTCTCATCAGCATCGCCGCCTACTTTGTCATCGGCTTTATCGGGCAGATGGCAGCCCTTGTGACGGCAGTCTTTGTCGCGTTCCGCGGGTACAAGTACCTGAACAATACTAACTTCAGCGCCGCGTCGTTTTTCGGTCCCGACAATACCTTGGGCGTTATCGTGCTCATCCTGCTCGCCGTCTTTGCGCTGATTGCCCTTGTCGATGCCCTGCTGTGGGCACTGACCCAGTGGCTCATGACGAAGCGGCTGAATCTGGCGTAATTTTACTAGAAAAACATAAAGCCCGCCGCTTTATCCGTATCCCGGAAAAGCGGCGGGCTTCGTTTATTTTATAAATGCCTCGATGGCTTGTGCGTCGCGGATGCCCTTGGAGTAGAGCTTTTTCAGCGCCTCTTGGTCGCGGGTCAGCGTCTTGACGCCGCAGGTATCGTCTGGTGCGATGATGAGCACCTTGCCCTCGGCTGCCAGCTGTTCCGCCAGCGCGATACCCTCGTTATAATGCTGCGCCCGCAAGGCCAACTGCTCGGCCGCCTTAGGATAGCGGCGGCGGATGACTCGTGCCAGCTTACGGTCGGTGCTGTCAGCGCGCACAGTGCCTTCTGGCTTTGTCAGAATCAGCACGACCTTGTCACAGCCGTCCGCAAATGCCTTTTTCAGGGGGATCGTATCACCCAGCGCGCCGTCGTAATAGGGGATGCCGTCAATGACGATTGGCTTGCAGGCCACCGGGATGCAGCAGGAAGCCATCAGCACGCGGTAGTCATCCTGCTGCATATCGCTGCGTGTAAAGTATTTCGGCTTGCCAGTTGTTGCATCGGTGGCGATCATATACCACTCCATCGGATTGGCAGACATTTTTTCAAAATCCAGCGGATTCTCGCAGCCCGCGTTGCTCAATGTGCCGTAGATGTATTGCAGATTCAAAAACGACCCGCTGCGCAACATATTGCCCGCGCCCATGTACTGCCTGCGCATCGAGTATTCCTCATAAAACAGGTAGTTCCGCCCGCGCTGGCCGCTCAGATAGGAAGCAAGGTTCGCGCTGCCCGCCGAAATGCCGATGCCGTAATCAAATTTCACGCCGTTTTCCAAGCACCAGTCGAACACGCCCGCCGCGTAAATGCCGCGCAGCCCGCCGCCCACATCGATAACGCCGATTTTTGCCACATTCATTTCACCTCTCTATGCGGATAATTATAACACGCCACCCACCACCGCGCACCGTACAATCTGCGGCAAATGTCTTGACTTTTCCCGCAGGGGATTGGCCTTGACCTCCTGACAGAGGAACAATGCACTCTGTTGGAGGAGCTTTGCTGATTTTTACCTCGTTTACAGACCGTTAGTCTGCAAATGCAAAGGAGGCATTTATGAATTTTCGTTTTTACCGCCTGATTTTCTGTCAATGCACCGCTGCGCTTGCAAACGCTGCACTTCGTTTTGCTCTGTCACTGCACTTGTATCTCGTCGTGTGCGGCAAAATTTACGGCACGCTGGCGCGCAGGTATTTCCCGATTCTGGTAGGGAAGTGGCGGCCGGGGCAGCCGGTTTTGCAGCGAAAAAATGATACTGCACACCGCTTTACCGAAATATGAAATTTTCATTACCATAATATGAAAGGTTTTTATTGACAAACATTCCACAAGCCGTATAATATACCTTGTGTGTGCATCTATAGGGTAAATCTTTTCTGCCCTGACACATTGGCGTTGTATGTGCTGCTTGCAGCGGCTTCTTCAGCATGGAGCCGTGTAACAAACCTTTGCGGGGCGGCATAATTGGCGCTGACTCGTCAAGGACTCTGTGCCGACCCAAGGAAGAAACGGTGCGTAAAGAGAGTGCTGTAACGGGAAATTCCGCAAAGGGGGATGCAATAAAAATGAATGAAAATCTGATCGTATCTCTGAAAGACATTGTTGTCGAGTTCGATGGGCAGAAGGTCCTGGACGGACTTTCGCTGGACATCCACGACAAGGAGTTTGTCACCTTCCTGGGCCCCTCGGGCTGCGGCAAGACGACGACCCTGCGTGTGATTGCCGGCTTTGTAACACCGAAATCGGGCAATGTCTTTTTTGATGGCAAGGACATCGCCAACATGCCGCCGTACAAGCGGCCTGTGAACACGGTGTTCCAGAAGTATGCGCTGTTCCCGCACCTAAACGTGTTTGAGAACGTCGCCTTCGGTCTGCGCCTGAAAAAGATGACCGAGGATGAGATCCGCCCGAAGGTGCTCGAGATGCTCGAGATCGTCGGCCTGAAGGGCTTTGAACGCCGCAGCATCTACCAGCTGTCCGGCGGACAGCAGCAGCGCGTGGCCATTGCCCGCAGCCTGGTCAACCAGCCCCGCGTCCTGCTGCTTGACGAGCCGCTCGGCGCGCTCGACCTCAAGCTGCGCAAAGAGATGCAGCTGGAGCTGAAGCGCCTGCAGCGTGAAATGAACATCACCTTCGTCTACGTCACCCACGATCAGGAGGAAGCCCTGACCATGTCGGATACCGTCGTTGTTATGTCCGGCGGTAAGATCCAGCAGATCGGCTCCCCGCAGGATATTTACAACGAACCCAAAAATGCCTTTGTCGCCCGCTTTATCGGTGACTCCAACATTGTCGACGGCGTCATGCTCAAGGACTTTCTGGTCAACTTCGGCGGCCATGATTTCACCTGTGTGGACCGCGGCTTTAAAGTCAACGAGCCTGTGCAGGTCGTCATCCGCCCGGAGGACGTGCAGATCGTGCCGCCCTCTGTCGGTATGCTGACCGGCCTTGTGCGCGAGGTCATCTTCAAGGGCGTTCACTTTGAAATGCACGTCGATGTGGAAGGCTATGAGTGGATCATCCATTCCACCCAGGCCAGCCAGCCCGGCGAGCTTATCGGCATGAACATCGGCCCGGACGAAATTCATATCATGAAGCGTTCGGAGGTGTGATCCATGCTCAAATCCAAATCCTCCCGCTGGCTGGCAGGGCCGTATCTGGTCTGGATGGCCATTTTCACAGTCGTACCGCTTTTCATCGTCATCTGGTACGCCATGACGAACGCGGACGGCCAGTTCACCTTCGACAACCTCACCCAGATCGGGCGGTATTCCAGCGTGTTTGCCCGCAGCCTGATTTTGGCCGCGATCTCTACCGTGATCTGCCTGGTCATGGCGTTTCCGGTGGGGTATTTTCTCTCCCGCCTGCGCGCCAACAAGCAGCACATTATGCTGATGCTCATTATGCTGCCCATGTGGATGAACTTCCTGCTGCGCACCTACGCCTGGATGACACTGCTGGAGAAAAACGGCCTTATCAACAAGTTCTTCGGTTTGTTCGGCCTCGGCCCCTTCAACATGATCAACACCTCGGGTGCGGTTGTGCTGGGCATGGTGTACAACTATCTGCCGTTTATGATTTTGCCCATCTACACGGCCATGACAAAAATCGATGATTCCATCATTGAGGCCGCGCAGGATCTGGGCTGCAACGTCTGGCATATTCTGTTCCGGGTGCTCGTCCCGCTGACCGGCCCCGGCATTGCCACCGGCATCACGCAGGTGTTCGTGCCCGCAGTCTCTACTTTTATTATCAGCCGTATGCTGGGCGGCGGCTCCAACCTGCTGATCGGTGATTTGATCGAGCTGCAGTTCCTCGGCAACTCCTACAACCTGAACCTCGGCTCTGCCATGAGTCTGGTGCTGATGGTCATTGTCCTGCTCTGCATGAGCTTCACTTCGAGCTTTGACGAGTCCGAGATGGAAGGAGTGATGTGATATGGCAAAAAAACATTCCGCATTGCTCATGCGCACCTACGTCATTCTGGTGTTCTGCTTCATGTATCTGCCCATCGCGGTCATGATTGCGTTCAGCTTCAATGAGAGCAAATCCCGCTCGAACTTTACGGGCTTCACCCTCGGCTGGTACAAAAGCCTGTTCCACAACGAGATGATTTTGTCCGCGCTGGGTCTGAGCCTTGTGCTGGCGCTGGTGTCCAGCATTATCGCCACGGTGCTGGGCACGCTGGCGACCCTTGGCATCAACTCGATGTCCCGCAAAAGCCAGCTCATCATCAATAACATCAGCTATGTGCCTGTCGTCAATCCGGAGATCATCACCGGTGTCTCACTGATGCTTCTCTTCGTCATGGCGCAGAACTTCGGCATCGGCGGTGAGAGCGGGATCTTCGGCTGGCCGACGCTGCTGATTGCGCACATTACCTTCAATATCCCGTATGTTATCTTTAATGTAGGCCCCAAGCTGCGCCAGCTCGATCCCAGCCTGTACAATGCAGCGCTGGATCTGGGCTGCACACCGCGCCAGGCTTTCACCAAAGTCATCATGCCGCAGCTGTCCCCGGCCATTTTGTCGGCATTCCTCATCTGCCTGACCTACTCTATTGATGACTTCATGATTTCCTACTTCAACTCCGGCACGATGCAGACACTGCCTATCGCCATCTACTCGATGACCCGCAAGAAGGTCAGCCCCGAGATCAACGCGCTGTCTGCAGTCATATTCTGCGTCATTCTGGCAATCATCCTGATTTCCAACGCCGCAGACTCCCGCGCCTACCGCCGCAACCAGAAGGCCATCCGCAAAGCCATGCTGGACGAAGGGGGGCGTTGAAGATGAAGCTGAAAAAGTTTTCCGCTGCAGCGCTGGCCGCACTGACTGTCACCATGATGAGCGCCGCGCCGGTGCTGGCCGCCGATGACATCGAGGTCAACGAGGATATTTCCGTCTCCGGCGACTACGATTGGAAGCGCTTTGCCAACGACCATATCACGCTGAATGTCTACAACAACGGCCTGTACATCTCCGACGGTTCTGACGAGAGCATCAACGTTCTGTCCGCATTCGAGGAGCTGACCGGCATCAAGGTCAATTACACGACCTACGACTCCAACGAGAGCCTCTACGCCAAGCTGAAATCCGGCGGCGTATCCTATGATGTCATCTTCCCGTCGGATTACATGGTGGGCAAGATGGCCAAGGAGGGCATGCTGTCCGAGCTGAACATGGACAACATTCCGAACTTTGCCGGCATCGGTGAAACATATCTGGACCGCAGCTTCGACCCCGGCAACAAGTACAGCGTGCCCTACATGTGGGGCACAACGGGCCTGATCTACAACACGACGATGGTCGAGGAGCCGCCCACGAAGTGGGCGGACATGTGGGATGTTGCGTACACAAACAATGTGCTGATGTTCAACAATTCCCGCGACGCTTACGCGATTGCAGCCAAGACGATTGGTCTGTCGATGAATCCGCAGTCCGTTGATGAGATCACCGCCATCACCGATGCGCTGAAAGCCCAAAAGAACATCGTGCAGGCCTACGTCATGGACGAAGTCTTTGACAAGATGGAGGGTGGCGAGGCCGCCATGGCTCCCTACTATGCGGGCGATGCCATCACGATGATCGACGAAAACCCAGACCTTGCTTTCGTCCACCCGGAGGAAGGCGTCAACTTCTTCATCGACAGCATGTGCATTCCGGCCAACGCCAAGCACCGGGAGGCCGCCGAAATGTTCATCAACTACCTGTGTGAGCCGGACGTCGGCCTTGCCAATGCGGACTTCATCGGCTATTCCACCCCCATCACCGCCGTGTGGGAGATGCTGGACGACGATTTGAAGTACAGCGAAATCGCCTACCCGGGCGCGGAGGTTCTGGACAAGGCGGAAGTCTTTGAGACTCTGCCCGACGACATCAACGCCGCCATGGATGCCCAGTGGAGCGAGATGAAGAGCTACGAGGATGGCGGCAGCGGCTGGATGGTCGTTGCCCTGCTGCTTCTGGCCATCGCTATCTCTGCATTCAATATCTGGCGCAAGCTCCGCAAAAAATCCCGCGATAACTATTAAACAGTTTCAGGCTGCACACCGTTTTGCGTGTGCAGCCTTTTTGTTTGCCGCCCCGTAGGGGCCGGGCATGCCCGGCCCGCAGCCTTGCCGCTGCACCCTTTTACGGTCCGATTTGTAGGGAGGGGTCTTGCCCCCTCCGCGGGCCGATGCAAGCATCAGCCCCTACGGCCAGCCTCAAAGCCCCCGCCTTTGCATTTTTCCAACATTTGTGCTATACTCTGCTTGACGAATCAATTCAAAATCCATCAAGGAGGGCTTCCTTATGCCCGAAAAGCTCATAACCTACACCCAAAAATTTACCGTCTACCGCACGGACGGCGACCACCTCGGCCATGTCAAGCTGGGGGCCCTGCTGCGCTATGCCCAGCAGGTTGCTACCGCCCACGCCGAGGCCGTAGGGCTGGACGATGACCTGTACCGCAAGACCCACACCGCCTATGTGCTGGCCAAGCTGGCCCTGCACGTCACACGGCTGCCCCGTGTGGACGAGGAGCTGACCCTTGTCACCCAGCCCGAGCGCTGCAAGCGCGCCGTCAACAAGCGCATCACCCATTTTTACGATGCCGACGGGGCAGAGGTCGCCACAATGGACAGCCGCTGGGTACTCATTGATACCGAAAAGCGTATGATCCTGCGCAAGCACCCGGAGCAGTTTGACGACCAGTGGGCCGAGGATGTGCCCCTTGAGCTGCCGATGCGCCTGCCCCGCGTTGCGCCCGAGGACTGCGAGACGCTGGGTACGCAGACCGCGGCCTACTCCCGCTGCGACATGAACGGCCACCTCAACAACACCCGCTATGCCGACATTGTCTGCGACGCCGTACCGTGGCAGGTCTGGGACAGTGCGCAGATTTCGGATTTCATCATCAGCTACCACCGCGAGGTACCCCGCGGCGAGAGCTTCACCCTGCGCCGTGCCAGACTGGCAGAGAACACCTTCTATTTTGAAGGCGAACGGGAAGGCAAATCTGCCTTTGAGGCACAGCTGATTTTCAAACACTTATAATTTCTACACAAACCCCTGTTACACTGTTTACAGCAACAATGAAAGGGGTTATTATTATGACAAAGCAAAAATTCGGCCTGACCGGCACGGCGCTCAAAACCATTGCGCTGGTGCTCATGGTGATGGATCACATTCACTACTTTTTTGAATTTACGGGCGTTGTGCCGGAATGGTTCAGTATGCTGGCGCGGCTGTCTGCGCCGCTGTTTCTGTTCTGCACTGTGGAGGGCTTCGCCCATACCCATGACCGCAGGCGCTACTTCCTGCGTATCTGGGCCATCGGTACTGCGATGGGCACTGTGGAATTTTTTATGATCTATGCAGGGGCCTTCCGCCGCGGGGACGGCTTCTACCCGATGAATGCCATTTTTCAGGATCTGATGCTGCTCTGCATAATCTGGCAGGGCATTGACTGGCTGCGCCAGCGCCGGTTTGTGCGGGGCGCACTGGCTGCTGCCATGCCGATTCTCTGGCCGATTTGCATCGCAGCGCTGCTGACGCTTTTTCCCATAATTCAGGACGCACCGATCGGCTCTGCCGTGTTGGCGTGGGTCATCACCGCGCCGCTGCCTTTGTTGACATCCATCACCGACGGCGGCTGGTCTTTTCTGGCCGGAGGCATCGTGCTGTATGCGCTGTATAACCACAAGCGCCTGCGGCTGGTCGTTTGGGCGGCTATGACCTTCCTGTGTGATTTTGTTCTGGTCTTTCTGCAGGTTCGCGGTCTGCCGGATTTTGCCTTTTCCCAGATGTTCACAGTCTACTATGAGTGGCTCGGCGTTTTTGCCGTTATCGGCATGGCGCTGTACAACGGCCAGCGCGGCAGCGGCCACAAGCAGCTGTTCTACTGGTTCTACCCGGCACATGTCTATCTGCTTTACGGCGCATCCTGTCTTGTTTACAGCTTACTGCAATAAAAGGGGCTATTATGGCAAACATTCTGGCAATCGATGATGACCGTGACCTTTGCACGCTGCTAAAAACAGCGCTTGAGCGTGACGGCCACACCGTAGAAACGCGCACCTCCGGCACGCAGCTGACCGATACGCTCTGCCGCTGGGCAGACTGCATCCTGCTGGATGTGATGATGCCCGGCGAGGACGGCTTTGCCGTCTGCCGCCGCATTCGCGCCGAGACGGACGCGCCGATTCTGTTTCTGACGGCCCGCACCGATGAGCCGTCCGTGCTGACCGGTCTCGGTCTTGGTGCGGACGATTACCTGACCAAGCCGTTCCGCGTGGCCGAGCTGCGTGCCCGGGTTGCCGCCCACCTGCGGCGGCAGAACCGCACGCCGTCCCATAAGATCACCCGCGGCGGGGTGACACTGGACCTTTCTGCCAAAGAAGCCGGCGTTGGCGGCACGCCTTTACACCTGACAAAATCCGAGTACGCCATCTGTGAGCTACTGGCCCTCCATGCAGGGCAGACCTTTTCCAAAGAACAAATTTACGAAGCGGTGTTCGGTTACGACGGTACCGCCGATGACACGGCCATCACCCAGCACATCAAGAACATCCGCGCCAAGCTGCGCGCGGCCGGGGCAGGGGAGGTGCTGCAAACGATATGGGGAGTGGGCTACCAATGGCAAAACGAAAACTGACATCCCTACGCAGTGTTCTGCTGCGGTATCTCCTTTTGTGCGGCGGCGGGTGCGCTCTGATTCTGGTGCTCTGGTGGGTCATTTTTATGCAGCTGATAAACATCGGTTTTCTGCTGCCTGCCGTGGCGTCCGCCCAGGCCTGCGCCGATGCCCGGGAGACTGTAGCATCGATGACGGCAGACACATTCGATTCCCTGCAGATCAGCGACCTGTGCCGCTGGGCTGTGGTGCAGAATGACACGGTGCTGCAGACCAACATGGATGACCGCCATCTGAAAATTGCCCTCAATGCCTTTCACGGCGGCAGCGGCAATCCGGGGTACCAGTACGATGTCAAAATGGCTGACGGAAGCTTTTGCCTTTTGCAGTACGACTATGCTACGCCCTACGCCGACCCGGCCCTGCGGGACACGCTGCCGGATTTCCAGACCTGCTATATTTTGCTTCTGGCGGTGCTCATCCTCGTTTGGCTGGGCTGGCAGACCCACTGCACCGTGCGGGTCTTTGCCGCCGAGACCGCCTGTTTGCACCGCGCGGTGGATGCCATCGCTGCGCAGCAGCCCGAGCACATTGACGCATACGGCGCACGTCTGCGAGAGTTTTCCGCCACGCTGCATGCCATGCAGACGATGGGCCGAGAACTGACCGACAGCCTGCAAAGCCAATGGCGGATGGAGCAGCAGCGCGCCGAGCAGATCGCCGCGCTGACGCATGACTTGAAAACGCCGCTGTCCATCATTCAGGGCAACGCAGACCTGCTGGCCGAGGATGCTCTGTCCGCCGACCAGCAGACACAGGTCGAAGCCATCCTGCGCGGCACGGACCGTGCCCAGCAATATCTGGCCGCCCTGCGCACCGCCTGTGCACCGCCCGCCACAGGGGAAACCTTTCCCAGTCACACCCTTGTCAGTGAATTGGCGGAAACAGCCCGCGCCCTCTGCGCACCTGCCGGGGTGCAGCTTATACTGAACGAGCAGTGGCAGGGGACACTGTGCGCGGCGCAGTGCGACCTGCTCCGGGCTGCCGAAAACCTGCTGGACAATGCCGTGCGCTATACGCCCCGCGGCGGCACTGTCACACTGTTGGTTACAAAAGAGAAACAGGATTTCATCCTGCGTGTGACCGATACCGGCCCCGGCTTCACTGCCGAGGCCCTCGCCAGAGCGGGGGAGCTGCTTTATACAGAAGCTGCCCGCAGTGACACAGCCCACCAGGGCTTTGGGCTGTATTTTGCACGCAGGGTCGCGCTTTCACACAGTGGCACGCTGCGCCTGTCCAACACGCCCGGCGGCTGTGCGGAGCTGCGCCTGCCAATTTGTGAACAAATTGAAAAATGACAAAAGATTTACAATTTGCTATTGACATTCGGTGACAAAACAGTTACAATTTAGGTGCAAGCTAAATGAACCCCAAGTCAAATAGCTTTATCACATTTTCATGTGTTCTTCTCCTCCTTTCTTGTAAATCCCCGCCCATCCCTCAGGGCGGGGATTTATTTTTTTATAACCCGGCACCGCGGGCATTTTTCTTTACAATCCCCGGAAATCGTGCTAAAATAAAAGTCGTATATCCTTACCGTCCTGTACCTGTACAGACTACTTATATATAAAGGCAATACCGCATAATTCTAAGTGCCGATACGGCGAGCGAGGTGCGGCAGCTGCTAAGCCAAAAGCGCAGATAATACTTTGTGTATTATCGAGCATTTTGGCAACGCAGATGCCGTGCCGCAGCCGCCGGAGCGGTGCTTAAGCCGTAAGGCGGGAATTATGCGGTATTGCCTAAAGAAGCGTTCAGAGAAATAAGAGAGGGAAACACTGTAACATGGCACAATCTCGTTCCGGTAAAAAATCAACAAAGAACTCCTCCGGCAAAAAGAGCACAGCCTCCTCCCGCGGCACGGGCCGCAGCAGCACCGGGCGCTCCGCATCCGCGCGCAGCAGTGCGGCCTCCCGCAGCCGTCAGCCGTCCCGCCGTGCCCAGCGCCGCGCCGAGACCCCGAACCTGGCCCGCAGCATCCTGCTGGTGGGGCTGGGTCTGCTTTGCGTTGCGCTCGTGCTTGTGCCCGGGCAGAATCTTTGGCGCACGCTGCGCAGCTGGTACTTTGGCGTTTTCGGTATCACGACTTATCTGGTCGGACCGTTCCTGCTGTACCTTGCCTACCTGCTGGCCACCGGCTACCGCGTCGCACTGTTTGCGGGCAAGGTATCGCTGATGGGCGTGCTCTGCGCCAGCGTGCCGGTCATCTTCTCCAAGCTCAATATTGAGAACCTCAAGGTCGGGGAGATCGTCAAGATGCTCTTTACCCGCGGCGGCACCTACTTCTGGGAGGGCGGCGTCCTCGGTGCGCCCATCGGTGCCACGCTGCTGGCGCTGTTCGGGCGTCCCGCCTCCAACATTATCATGCTGCTCATCTTCCTGCTGGGGCTGATGTTCTTCTTTGCCATCACCCCCGCGGACGTCGTTCTGTTTGTAGACGGCCAGTACAAGACCCTGCAGGCCAAGCGCGAGGAGCGCGCCGCAGCCGAGACCGCCTACGACACCCGCCTGTTTGAGCAGGAGCCCGAGGAGGAGAGCGTCGAGAATCTGACCGGTGCGCTGCCGGGCAGCAGCCGCCCGCACCATCCGGTTTACGACGTCATCGCGGACACGAGCCGTTTCCCGAAGCAGACTCCGCCCGCCCCGCAGCGGCAGGCCGCCTACACGCCCCCCGTGACACCTGCTGTGCCCGAGGCACCGTTTGCCGCCAAGCCCGCCGCCCAGCCCCATGCGTCGTTTGACGTGGATCTTGGCCCCAGTGCAGGGGAAAACGCCCGCCAAAAGGCCGTCAGCGATGACCCGCTGAAGCCGGTCAGCATCGGCCCGGGCGGCACGTTCGGCATGGATCCGCTGTCCAACCGGGCCAACAGCACACTGCGCCACACCCAGCCCCAGCCTGCTCCCGCACCGAAGGAGGATTTTGAGCTGCAATTGCAGCCTTCCTCGGAGCTTGCCGCGCCGGTGTACAGCACCCCGCTGACCCCGGTCACGCCCGCGCCCGCCGCACAGGCGTCCCCCGCGCCGCAGGACGAGCTGGATGCGCTCATCAACCGCGCTGTCAGCGGCCACGCGCCTTACTACACGCCGCAGGACGTCAGTGCCGAGACAACGCTGGACCTGCCGCAGCCTACCGAGTTTGAGACCCCGCTGACGCCTGTCCCGCAGGAGCCCAAATTTGACACGCCTCTCATTCCCGTGGAGGACGAGCCCGAGCCGATCCCTGTCGAGCTGCCGCAGCTGGATATGACAGGCCGTGTGCAGGGCGATACAATGGTCCTTTCTCCGGCTGATCTTGCTGCACAGATGGCCGCAGACGCTGCGCCGCTGGGTACGCCCGCCCCCGCAGCTGTGCCCGCCGCACCGGAGGCCCCCGCTGTTTCCGCACCGATCCCGACATTGGGCGGCAGCTTCAGCGATACCGGCAGTGCGGTCAGCGCTGCCTGGCAGTCCGGGCGCTCTGTCTCCGAAATGCTGGATGATATGCTGGCCGAGACACCCGCCGCCCCTGCCCAGCCTGTTGTCGAGGCTCCGGCCCCGGCATCCGATCCCTACACCGCCGCCCCGGCTGCCGATTCCTACACCGCCGCACCGGCTGCCGCCCCGCAGCCGTACCAGTCTGCCCCTGCCATGACACGCCCTGCGGCGGAAACGACCCAGAGCAGCTTCACTGTGCCCCGGCAGGGGGAGGCTGCCCGCGTGCAGGTCAGCACCGCTGTCGGCAACTCTGCCGGTGCGCCCATCCATACGCCGCCCTGTGCGGCCAAGGCCGACCCCAACGCCATGCGTCTGCCCACCTCGGAGGAGCAGCCGCCGGAGCCCTACTGCTATCCGTCGCTGAATCTCTTTAACGCCACGCGCCCCGACGACGAGGCCGGGGCCGCCCGCGAAATGAAGAAAAACGCGGACATTCTGGTCAACACGCTGGACAGCTTCGGCGTCAAGACGACGATGCTCGACATCTGCCGCGGCCCGTCCGTCACCCGGTATGAGCTGCAGCCCCAGGCCGGTATCAAGGTCAGCCGCATCACAAGCCTGGCCGACGACATCGCCCTGAACCTGGCCACCGCGGGTGTGCGCATTGAAGCGCCCATCCCCGGCAAGCCCGCCGTCGGCATCGAGGTTCCGAACAAGATCCGCTCCACCGTCAACATCCGCGCAGTCTTTGAATCCCAGAATTATATCAATATGCGCAGCCCGCTGACGATGGCCCTCGGCAAGGACATTGCCGGTACGGCGCAGGTCGCGGATCTCTGCAAGATGCCCCACCTGCTGATTGCCGGTTCCACCGGCAGCGGTAAATCCGTCTGCGTCAACTCCATTATCATCAGTTTCCTGTTCCGCTCCGGCCCCGAGGATGTCAAGCTCATTTTGATCGACCCGAAGGTCGTCGAGCTGGCCGAGTACAACGGCATTCCACACCTGCTGATGCCCGTCGTCACCGAGCCGCGCAAGGCTGCCGGTGCGCTGGGGGCCAGCGTGGCCGAGATGGAGCGCCGCTACAAGCTCTTTGCCGAGAACAACGTCCGCGAGATCAAGGCCTACAACAAGCTGGCCGCCCAGACCGGCATGGAGCACCTGCCCTATATCGCCATCGTCATTGACGAGCTGGCCGACCTGATGATGGTCGCGGGCAAGGAGGTCGAGGACTATATCTGCCGCATCGCGCAGAAGGCCCGCGCCGCCGGCATCCACCTGATCGTTGCGACCCAGCGCCCCAGCGTGGACGTCATCACCGGCCTTATCAAGGCCAACATTCCCAGCCGTATCGCCTTTGCCGTTTCCAGCCAGATCGACAGCCGCACCATTCTGGACAGCGGCGGTGCCGAGAAGTTGCTGGGCAACGGTGATATGCTCTTCCTGCCCGTCGGCGCGTCCAAGCCCGTGCGTGTGCAGGGTACCTTTGTGACCGATGAGGAGATCGGCGCGGTGCTGAGCTTTATCAAGTCCACCTCCACCGCCCAGTACGATGAAGAAATGATTGCCGAAATGGAGCGCCGCGCCGTTGCCGAAAAGGGCAGCAAGAAGGGCAGCGACGATGACGGAGACGGCGGCGGTGCATTGGACGCCATGTTTGAGCAGGCCGTTGAGTGCGTTATTGAGGCCGGACAGGCCAGCACCAGCCTTTTGCAGCGCCGCTGCAAGCTGGGCTACGCCCGCGCCGCCCGCATCATGGACCAGATGGAGCAGGAAAAGATCATCGGCCCCTATGAGGGTGCCAAGCCCCGCGCCGTGCTTGTGACCAAGGCCGAGTGGGAGGAGCGCAAGCTGAACGGCCAGTATGACGGGTAAGCGCTTTGCCCGCCTGGCCGCGGCGGTTGCCGTCTGCCTGCTGGTGCTTGCCGCGTTCGTCGTCCAGCTTTTGGGCGGCAGGGGCAGCGTTCCCAGCTGGCAGCAGCTGCGCGCCGCGCTCGGCGTACCGCTCCAAACCGAGGAAAGTGCTCCGCAGACTGCGGACGGCAGCACCGTCGTGTATGTGCTGGATGTCGGGCAGGGCGATGCCGTGCTGCTTTGTCAGGACGGCGCGTACTGCCTGATCGACACCGGCCCCGTCGAGGCTGAGGACGCGCTGCTCTATGACCTGGACGTGCTGGGTGTGCCGTCGCTTGACTATCTTGTGCTGACCCATCCCCACGCAGACCACACCGGCAACGCCCGCGCGGTGCTGCGCGCCCTCCCGGTCAAGACCCTGCTGCTGCCGCTGTGGCAGCCCACGGCGGATGAGACCGCTGACTGGCCGCGCCATCTCGCAGAGCTGGCCGCCGACAGCGGAGCAGAAATTCTCACAGCAGAAGCCGGGGAGGAATTCCGCTTGGCAGCGGCAAGCTGCAAATTTTGCAGGGCTGCAGCGAGGATGCCGACAGCGTCAACGATGCCTCGCTCTGCACGCTGTTCACGGCGGGCGATTTCCGCTTTCTCGATACCGGCGACGCAGAGGCAGACGCCGAGCAGCGCCTGGTCGATACCTACGGCCCGACCCTGCACGCCACTCTTTTCAAGGCGGGGCATCACGGGTCCTACACCTCCAACAGCCTGACCTTTATGCAGGCGGTCCGGCCCGAGGCCGTGGCCGTCAGCTGCGGGCTGCACAACGATTACGGCCATCCGCACCGCGCTGCCCTGCAAAATTACGCAGAAGTCGGTGCCGAGGTATGGCGCACTGACCTGGAGGGCAGCCTCACCTTCATCTGGCAGAACAACACCCTCAACGTGGAAACTTCCGCGGACTCCGCCGATATTGCGGCGTAAAAATAAGGAGTAGAAAATGACGATTACGGAACAGTTCAAAGCCAAACGCTGCGTTTTCTCTATCGAATGCTTCCCGCCGAAACAGATCACCCAGATGGATAAGCTCAAGGACACCCTGCGCCAGATGCAGGCCATGGACCCCGGCTTCATCAGCGTCACCTTCGGTGCTGGCGGCTCTGCAGGCGGCGTCTCCACTGCGGAGGTGGCCGACTACATTCAGAACGAGCTGCATATCCCCACGCTGGCGCACCTGATCTGCATGGGCAACGACGAGACCCGTGCAGCGGAGATTTTGGATCAGCTGGAATCTGTCGGCGTCCGGGATGTGCTGGCCCTGCGCGGGGACCGCAGCCCGTCCCGCCCGGAGAGCCTCGACTTCAAACACGCCAGTGACCTGACGTCCTTTATCAAATGGAAGAAGCCGGCATTTTCCGTTCACGGTGCCTGCTACCCGGAGGGCCACCCCGAGGCCGACAGCCTGTTGCATGACGTTGAGAACCTGCGCATCAAGCAGGCCGCCGGTGCCGAGCACCTGCTGACCCAGCTTTTCTTTGACAACATGCACTTTTACCGCTTTCTGAATCTGGCACGCCGCGCAGGCATCACGCTGCCGGTCTCTGCCGGTGTCATGCCCATCGTTAAGCGCAGCCAGATCGAACGCACCGTTTCGCTTTCTTCGGCCAGCCTGCCGTCTGAGTTCACCCGTATGATCTCCCGCTATCAGGACGACCCGGCCAGCCTGTACGACGCCGGTATCGACTACTCCGTCAGGCAGCTGCGCGACCTCATTGAGGGCGGCGCAGACGGCATCCACCTGTACGCAATGAATGACGCCGCCGTGGCCGCGAAGGTCTACGACGGCATCAGGGATCTGCTGTAATGGAGCGCCGCAAGCCCGCCGCCATTGACCGCGCCACGGCGCTGCGCTACATGGGTGCGTCCGGCTGGACGCCCGATGCCGCCACCGCGGCCCTGCTGGACAAGGCCGAGCAGACCGTGCTGACCGCTGCTGCGCCGCGTGCGGTGTACCGCCGTCTGCCGCGTACCGCCCTGCCGCTGGAAAACTGCGGCAGCGACCTGACGCGCCATCTGCAGGGCTGCGACGAGGTCCTTCTGCTGGCAGCGACCCTCGGGGCCGAGGTGGACAAGCTGTTGCGCCGCATGGAACTGACTGACATTGCCCTGGCCGCCGCGGCAGACGCGCTGGCTTCGGTGCTTTTGGAACAGGTCTGTGACGAGCTGGAGAACGAAATACGCGCTCAGATCGAGGCGCAGGGCGTCTTTATGACCGGGCGCTACGCGCCGGGCTACGGTGACTGCCCGCTGGAGCTGAACGACGCGCTCTGCCTTGCGGCGGACACGGTACGCGGCTGCGGCCTGGCCGTGACGCCCCAGCACCTTTTGACCCCCCGCAAGAGTACCACCGCCATTTTAGGCATTGCCGACCATCCCGTGACCGGCACCCGCGCAGGCTGTGCGACCTGCCATTTAAAGGAGACCTGCTCGTTCCGCAAGCGCGGCACGACCTGTTTCACACAAGACTGATAGGGGAGAAGCGTATGCAGATTCGTGAAATTTTTGACCGCAAGCGGTTTGTTTTTCTGGACGGCGGCATGGGCACCCAGCTGCAGGCGCGCGGTCTGCAGCCCGGGCAGAAGCCCGAGCTCGCCGCGCTGGAAATGCCGGAGGTTTTAACGGCCATCCACACTGATTACGCCAACGCGGGCGCGGATATTCTGCTGGCAAATACCTTTGGTGCCAACGCCAAGAAGCTGACCGGCTGCGGCCACACGGTGGAGGAGGTCGTTTCCGCTTCCATCGCCTGTGCGCGCAAGGCCGCCGAGACCACCGGCGCGTGTGTGGCGCTGGACATCGGCCCTCTGGGTGAGCTGCTCGTCCCCGCGGGCACGCTGGCGTTTGAGGATGCCTACAATGAGTTTGCACAGGTCATCCGCGCCGGTGCGGCGGCAGGGGCTGACCTCGTCTTTTTGGAGACGATGACCGATCTGTATGAGCTGAAGGCCGCCATCCTCGCCGCCAGGGAAAACTGCGATCTGCCTGTTTTCACCTCAATGAGCTTTGAGAGCCGCGGGCGCACCTTCACGGGCTGCACCGTCGAAAGCTACGCCGTCACGGCAGCGGGTCTCGGCGCGGACGCCGTGGGCATCAACTGCTCGCTCGGCCCCAAGGAGATTCTGCCCTTCGCGCAGCGCCTCTGCCGCAGCGTGCCCGCGGGTGTTCCGGTCTTTGTCAAGCCGAACGCCGGTCTGCCGAACCCCGACGGCAGCTACAATCTCGACCCGGATGAATTTGCCGCTGAAATGAAGGAGTACGCCGCCATCGGCGTTTCGATGGTCGGCGGCTGCTGCGGCACGACGCCCGCGTTTATCGCCAGGCTGCATGAGACCTTCAGCCCGCTGACCCCGGCGGACAAAATTCCCATCCGCCGCAGCTGTCTGTGCACGCCGGTCCGCTTTGTGGAGGTCGACGGCATCACTGTGGTGGGGGAGCGCATCAATCCCACCGGCAAAAAACGGCTGCAGCAGGCCCTGCGGGACGGCGACAGCGCCTACCCCTGCACTCAGGCTGTGGCCCAGGCCGAGGCCGGTGCGCAGGTGCTCGACGTCAATGCGGGCCTGCCCGGCATCGACGAGGCCGCCACGCTGGAGCAGCTTGTCAAGGATTTGCAGGCCGTCACCGACCTGCCGCTGCAGCTCGACTCCTCGAATCCCGAGGCCCTGTCCCGTGCGCTGCGCATCTACAACGGTAAGCCCATCGTCAACTCGGTCAACGGTGAGCCGGAGACGCTGGAAAAGATTCTGCCGCTCTGCAAAAAGTACGGCGCCGCCGTCGTCGGCCTGGCGCTGGACAAGGGCGGTATCCCGCCGACAGCCGAGGGCCGCTTTGCGATTGCTCAACGCATTGTCGCCGCTGCCAACGCCGCCGGTATCCCGAATGAGGACATCTACATTGACTGCCTGACGCTGACCGCCAGCGCCCAGCAGGAGGGTGCCGTCCAGACGCTGGAGGCTCTGTCCCGCTGCAAGCATGAGCTGGGCGTGCGCACTGTGCTGGGCGTGTCGAACATCAGCTTCGGCCTGCCGTGCCGCGGCTACCTGAACACAACGTTTTTGACGATGGCCATGTCTGCCGGGCTCGACCTTGCCATCATGAATCCCAACACGCCGGAAATGATGGCTGCCGTGCGCGCCTACCGCGTGCTGACCTCGCAGGATTTGCAGAGCACAGACTACGTTGCCGCCTATGCCGATGTGCAGATCCAGACGACGCAGACGAGCAAGTCCGCCGCCACCGTGGCCGAGGTCGGCGCCGCCGCACCGGGCGGGGACGCCCTGTTTGAGGCTGTGCGCCGCGGCCTGAAGGCCGAGGCCCGCGCCGCCGCGGACGCCGCGCTGACAATGCGCGAACCGCTGGACGTAGTGAATGTCTCGCTGATCCCCGCACTGGACGCCGTGGGCGACGGCTTTGAGAAAGGCACGGTATTCCTGCCGCAGCTTTTGCAGGCCGCCACCGCCGCGCAGGCTGCGTTCGAGGCCATCAAGGCCAAAATTGCCGCCTCCGGCCAGGCGCAGGGCAGCAAGGGCAAGATCGTCATTGCCACAGTCAAGGGCGACGTGCATGACATCGGCAAGAACATTGTCCGTGTCATCCTCGAAAACTACGGCTATGACGTGCTCGACCTCGGGCGCGACGTTGACCCCGAGCGTGTCGTAGAGGCCGTGCGCCAGACCGGCGCAAAGCTCGTCGGCCTGTCGGCCCTGATGACGACCACCGTTCCCAATATGCAGGCCACGATCGAGGCCCTGCATGCCGCGCACCTTGACTGCAAGGTCATGGTCGGCGGCGCGGTACTGACGCCCGACTACGCCCGGGACATCGGTGCCGACTACTACTGCAAGGATGCCAAGGCCAGCGCTGATTTGGCTAAGCAGCTTTTAGGCTGATTGTATAGAGCCGCGTTTCACGAAGAAACGCGGTTTTTTGCACAATTGTAAAATCTTACCTTTGTCAGCAAATCACCATTGCAGGGAAGTTCCAATTGATGTATAATAGTTGTGTTTATTGTTTTTGGACATTTTCCTTTATTTGTCTGTTTTAGGAGCGTATCTTTTGAAGCACATAGCCAAAATCGCAGCGTTCACCGCGATTTTTCTGATTATAAATCTGATTCTCTGCGGCTTTATGCCGCCCGATAACGGTTCCAGCCTTGACATGTGGCGCAGCTACCACCAAAAGCAGTCCATTGACATTGCCGTCATTGGCTCTTCGCTGGCTTCCTGCGCCCTGCCCGAAGAAGAACTCGCCGCCGCAACAGGGGAGACCGTTGCACTGATGGCAACAAACGCCCAAAGCTTGGATATGTCGCAGATCGCGCTGGAGACCCTGCTTCGGGAGCATTCTCCCCGTTATGTGATCCTTGTCATGGATCTGACCAACATGACAGGAAAACCCTATGCCAAAGCCCAAAAGGCTTTTTTATATGCAGAGCTGCAAACGGATTCCTGGAAGGATAAGCCCGCTGACCTGCTGCGCTACATGACCAGCCGTGATAACTTTACAGGTGCAGATTCCCTGAATGCGCTTTTTCCCTGGCAGAGCGGCAGCTGGCCTACCGACTGGCCCGCTACGATCCAACAGAAATGGAATGCCGTGCTGAATCGTCTGCCGCACCGGCGCGGTGCGGCCCATGCCCAGCCGGAGGATGCCGCGGTCATCAACTTTGACACTGTCGGTGCGGAGAACACCTGGAACCAGAACGCCCACGACTTTAGCGCGCAGCACATCGAGGAGCTGACCTCCATGCTGCAGCTCTGTCAGGAGAACGGCACGCGTCTTTTGCTCATCAGCGCGCCCAAGACCACGCTGGATGTTGTGAGCTACGAGACGTATTTTGACGACTACGCCTACTTCAAGCAGCTGGCAGCACAGTACGGGGCTTCCTATTATGACTTTAACCTTGCAAAGCCGGAGCTGTTTGAGAACAAAGAGCCCGACTATCACAAGGATTTCACCCACATGAATGCTGCCGGCGGGCATGCGTTCAGCCTGAGCATGGCAAAGTTTCTTGCTATGCTGGACGCCGGGCAGGATGTGGAATCGTTGTTCGAGACGCCGTCAGAATATCTGGCCGCCGTAAACTATATCACCAACGTCTACATGACGCCGGAGGTTCACCCGGACAAGATTTTGCTGCTGGCCGGTTCCTACCACGGTCCGTCCGTACAGGCTGAATACGAGTTCTGGGTCAAAGCGCCGGGGGAGAGCGAATACAGCCGGGTTTCCGCGTATTCTACCCGCTCCTGGACCGAGTACGCAGCGGCGGAGCACGGCACCTACCAGTTCCGCGTGAATGCCCGTATTGTTGGTTCTTCCGCCGATTTTGAGCGATATTATGAATGTTCTGTCGATTTTTAATTTTGTGGATGGTGTAGTGTGGAAATCTATTCCCTGAGTTTCTTCCTGCTGGTCAGCGTTGGACTCATTTTATATTATACTGTTTTCAGCCACTGCCAATGGATCTGCCTGCTGGGGTTGAGCCTGCTGTTTTTTACCGCCAGCGGCTGGAAGGGCCTTGTTTTTCTGCTTTTCACTGCGTTGACGATCTGGCTCGGCGGCTTGCAGCTGGCAAAGCTGGATGCCGATTCCGCCGCGCGGCGAAAGGCTCCGGGCATAACCAAGGACGAAAAAAAGGCCATCAAAGCACAGGCGGTGCGCCGCAAAAAATGTCTTGTTGCTGCTGTGCTGACTGCCAACTTTCTTGTGCTTGGCTACTTCAAATACTGGTCCTATTTTGCGGAGCTGCTCTCCGGTGCATTTTCGGCCACAGCGCCGTCCTCACTGGGGCTGGTCATGCCGCTTGGCATCAGCTTTTACACGTTTCAGGCCGTCGGTTATCTGATCGACTGCTACCGTGGTCGGCACCCGGCAGAGAAAAACTACGCCCGCTTTCTGCTTTTCATCAGCTTTTTCCCACAGCTGATCCAGGGCCCTATCAACCGCTACGGAGAGATGGCCCCGCAGCTCACCGCCCGTCACATCTGGAACTGGGAGCGCACCAAACGTGCACTGTTCCTGTTTCTGTTCGGTGCAATGAAGAAATATGCCATCGCAAACCTGACCGCCCCGACGATTGCCGCCATCCTCGGCGGCAATGACCCCAAGCTGGCCGGTTCTATGGCACTGCTGGCCATTTTGCTGTACTCGCTGCAGCAGTATGCAGATTTTTCCGGCGGCATTGATATGGTATTGGGTGTTGCGCAGCTGTACGGCATTGAGATGATGCCCAACTTCCGGCAGCCGTATTTTTCTACCTCGCTGGGGGATTTCTGGCGGCGCTGGCATATTTCGCTGGGTGCGTGGATGCGTGATTACCTGTTCTATCCCTTTGCACTGACCAAGCCGATGCAGCGCTTCGGCAAGTGGGCCACATCGCATTGGGGCAAGCATTTTGGCCGTGTGCTGCCCGCTGCAGTCGCCAACCTGCTTGTGTTTGCTGTGGTCGGCATCTGGCACGGCCCGCAGGCGCACTACCTTGCCTGGGGTCTGTATAACGGTCTTGTCATTGCGCTGGCTGACCTGCTGGAGCCCGCTTTCAAAAAGCTCAACACAGCGCTGCACATTCCTACCGAAAGCCGCGGCTGGCACGTTTTTCGCATCGTGCGGACCTTTATCATCGTCAACATCGGCTGGTACTTTGACCGCAATGAGTTTGTGCAGGGGTGCATCTACCTGCGCAACACCTTTACGGATTTCAATTTTTCCGCATTGGCCGCGAATGCACCCGGCGCTTTCGCGGCAGTCTCCGGCCCGGCCTGGGGGCTTGTCATCATCAGTACCCTTCTGGTCTTTGCCCATAGTGTGCTGAAGGAACAAGGCCGCGACCCTTACGCAGAGGTACAGCGGCTGCCGCTTGCGCTGCGCTGGGGTTTATACTATCTTGTTATTTTCATGGTACTCCTCAGCTTTATCTGCGTCAATGAAACCGTTGGTTTCCTCTATGCCAATTTTTAAGAAAAGAGCTTTCTATGCAAACAAACATTCTGGACTGGCTTGAAGCCACGTCCGCCCGCTGCCCGGATGCCCCCGCTGTGGGGGATGACCAGACAGACTGTACCTGGGCACAGTTGGCCGACACGGCCCGCCGCGCCGGCAGCTTTCTGGCGTCCCGTACGATGCCGCGCCGCCCGGTGGCATTTTACCTGGAAAAATCCGTTTCCGCCTTTGCTGCCATGCTTGGCACAGTCTACGCGGGCTGCTGCTACTCGGTGCTTGACACCCGCCAGCCCGCTGCCCGCACTTTGCAGGTATTGGATACTTTGACCCCTGCACTTCTTGTTACGGACGAGGCCCACGCTGCCGCAGCCGCCGCGCTGGGGTACAGCGGGCAAATCATCCGGCTTGACGATCTGCTGGCCGCACCCGCGGACGCTGCCCTGCTGGCAGCCCGCCGCCGTCAGGCTGTGGACGTTGACCCTCTGTATATCAACTTCACAAGCGGAAGCACCGGTGTGCCAAAAGGCGTCACCGTCAGCCACCGCTCGGTGCTGGATTTTATCCCGCAGTTTGCCGAAATTTTCGGCATCACACAAAACGATATTCTGGGCAATCAGGCTCCCTTTGACTTTGACGTTTCGGTCAAAGACCTGTACACGGCACTGTACACGGGGGCTAAGGTGCAGATCATCCCGCGCGCTTATTTTAGTCAGCCCACAAAACTCATGGACTATCTGGCAGACCATGAGGTCACCATACTTGTATGGGCCGTCAGTGCCATGTGCTTTGTCTCCATCATGAACGGCTTCGGCTACCGTATCCCTTCCCGCGTGCGGCAGGTATTGTTCAGCGGCGAAGTCATGCCCATCAAGCACCTGATGAAGTGGAAGTCCGCTCTGCCGCACGCCCGGTTTGTGAACCTCTACGGCCCGACAGAGATTACCTGCAACTGCACCTACGCCATTTTGCCGGACCGCGATTTTGCCCCGGATGAGGCGCTGCCCATCGGACGCGCGTTTCCCAACGAGAAGGTCTTTCTGCTGGACGAGAACGACGCCCTTGTCACCGTGCCCGGGCAGGCAGGGGAGATCTGCGTTTCCGGTACGGCGCTTGCCCTCGGCTACTATGCTGACCCTGTGCGCACAGCACAGGCCTTTACCCAGAATCCGCTGAACACCAACTGGTATGAGCGTATTTACCGCACCGGTGATCTGGCCCGCTACGACGAAAGCGGCAGCCTGTATTATATTGGCCGCCGGGATTTCCAGATCAAGCACATGGGACACCGCGTAGAGCTTGGCGAAATTGAAGCTGCCGCTATGCGCTGCGACGCCGTGACCCGTGCCTGCTGCACGTTTGATGCCGAACGCCAGCGGCTCCACCTGTTTTACACGGGCAGCTGTGAGAAAGCCGCCCTGCTGGCTGCGCTGAAAGAAAGTCTGCCGCCTTTTATGCAGCCGAATACTGCTGTGCAGCTGGACGAGATGCCGCTGAATAAAAACGGCAAAATTGACCGCACGGCACTGGCTGCCCTGACGAAAAAAGGAGCCCATAAATGACCGACGCTTCTTTACAAAAAATTGCTGCCACCTACGGCACACCGACGTTTGTCTTTGACACTGACGCTTTGCAGGCCCGCGTGCGCGCTATTCAGGCAATCTGGGGCAGGGAAATCGACCTTTGCTATTCCATCAAAGCCAACCCATTTCTGCTGCCTGCCATGATGCAGGTCACTGCGCGGCTGGAAGTATGCAGTCCCGGAGAGCTTTCGCTCTGCGAGAGCCTGCATGCTGCGGATGCACGTGTTATCTATTCGGGTGTTAATAAGACGCCCGTGGATATTGCCCGCGCCGTGGCCGACGGTGTCGGCACCTGCACAGCGGAATCTCTGCTGCAGGTCCGCTATCTGCAGGATGCTGCACGCAAGGCCGCCAAACGGCTGCCTGTGCTGCTGCGGCTGAACGCGGGCAGTCAGTTCGGCATGTCAAAGGAGGATCTTTTCACCGCATTGGCGCATCGCAGGGAAACACCTGATCTGGAGTTCATCGGCATTCACTACTTTGTCGGGACCCAGCGCAAAAAGCTGGTCAATCAGCAAAAAGAGCTGGCCATGCTGCGGGAACTGTACGCTGAAATTGAGCAGACCTTCGGCCTGCGTCTGCCGGAACTGGAATACGGCCCAGGGCTGGCGGTGCCGTATTTTGACGGTGACGATTTTACCGACACACTGTCCCCGGCCAAAGACCTTGCGCCAGCACTGCGCGAAGTCAGCAGCTGGGTCCATCTGACCGTTGAGATGGGCCGCTTTTACACCGCCGAATGCGGTTATTACCTGACCACCGCCATGGACTGCAAGGACCACGGCGGGCAGCACTACTGCATTGTGGACGGTGGAATGAACCACCTGAATTATCTTGGCCAGATCATGGGTATGAAACGCCCGCATCTGCGCCATTTTGCTGCCCGGGCAGCTTCCGTACAGGACTGGACACTTTGCGGCAGCCTTTGTACTACGAACGATGTTCTTGTGCGCAGTATGCCGCTGGCCGGACTATGCCCCGGCGACCTGCTTGTTTTTGAAAACACCGGTGCCTACTCTGTTACGGAAGGACTTGGTCTGTTTTTGAGCCGCGACCTGCCGCAGGTCATTCTGTGGCAGAACGGCGCGCCGTACCCGGTACGCAGCGAAACGCCGACCTATCCCATCAATACACCCGCTGTGTAAAATAATTTAAAAAGGAGAAATACCAATGGAACGTTTACTGGAAATTTTAAGCGAAATCAAAGAGGACGTAGATTTTTCTACCTGTACAACGCTGATCGATGACGGCATCCTGGACTCTTTCGACATTCTGCAGATCATCTCGGCCCTGAATGAGGAATACGACATTTCGATCCCCGCATCCGAAATCATGCCGCAGAACTTCAACAGCGCCGAGGCCCTTTACAAGATGGTCCAGCGCCTGCAGGAAGATTGATGTCCGAAATGCCCGGAATACCCGAAATATAAGATAACGCTTGCATTTATTCCAAACTTATTGTATAATACTAAAAGCGGACAGGGCTGAATTGCGCTGTTTCGCGTACAGATGCAGGTCCCGCGCGTGGGCAGCCTGTGAACCATGTCAGGCGGGGAACCGAGCAGCATTAAGCGGCGCTTGCCTAGTGCCGCGGTCAAGCCTGCATCTGTACGCAAAGCAGCGCAGCCGCGTGCTCTGCCCGCTGTTTTTTGTAGCTTTGCAGGAGGTGAGCCGATGTACCGTGCCCTGTATCGAAAATGGCGTCCCCAGCGCTTTGCGGACGTGGTTGGCCAGACGGCCATCGTCACGGCCCTGCAGAACCAGATTTCTGCCGGGCGCATCGGCCATGCGTATCTGTTCACCGGCACCCGCGGCACCGGCAAGACGACCTGCGCCAAGATCTTTGCCAAGGCGGTCAACTGTCTGGACACCTCCAGCCCCGACCCCTGCGGCGAGTGTGAAATTTGTAAGGGCATTGACTCCGGCTCCGTCATGGACATCATCGAGATGGATGCCGCGTCGAACAACGGCGTTGACGACATCCGCGACCTGCGCGACGAGGTGGCCTATCTGCCGTCAGTCTGCAAGTACAAGGTCTACATTATCGACGAGGTGCACATGCTCTCCACCGCGGCGTTCAACGCGCTGCTCAAAACGATGGAGGAACCGCCCGAGCACGTCATCTTTATCTTAGCCACCACCGAGGTGCAGAAGGTTCCCGTCACGATTTTGAGCCGCTGCCAGCGGTATGACTTCACCCGCATCACGGCGGATGACATTGCCGGGCGGCTGCTCTACGTAGCCGGGCAGGAGAAGATCGAGCTGGACGAGAACGCCGCACAGTTGATTGGCCGTCTGGCCGACGGTGCCATGCGTGACGCGCTGTCCATTCTGGACACCTGCGCCGGTGTCGACAACCACGTGGACGAGGCGCTCGTCCGCCGTATGGCCGGTGTCACGGACAGAAGCTACCTGTTTGAGATCAGCGACGCCATCGCGGCAGGGGACTCCGTCACTGCACTGGAAAAAATCGCCGAGCTACGCCAGCAGAGCGTCGATATGCGCCGCCTCTGCATGGAGTTAGCCGGGCATTACCGCAATCTGATGCTCTGTGCGCTGCCGGGCGGCACGTCGCTTCTGACCGGCATCTCGCCGGAGGAGGAGGACGCCTACACCCAGCGCAGGGACTTCCCGCAGCGGGAGGCCATCCGTGCGGTCAATGCGTTCGGCTCGGCACTTGAGAAAATGAGCCGCGGCACTGACCAGCGCATTGAGCTGGAGCTGGCGATTTTCTCACTGACCCAGCCCGAGACTGCCGCCACACCTGTTATCATCCAGCAGCCCGCCCCGGCAGCCCCCGCCGCGCCTCAGGCGTTCGCCAGTGCGCCGCGCGCCTACACAGCAGCGCCGCCGGTACAGGCTGCGCCCTCTGTAGTGCCGCCCGTGGTACAGCCGCAGAGCGTTCCCGCTGCTGCACCGGATGATGTACCGC
>OLOO01000521.1_pt1 | contig 34786 bp, 47 predicted proteins | sample 1672621 | NCBI WGS metagenome assembly OLOO01 (sample SAMEA3136706, study PRJEB25190) | human gut metagenome | biome: human gut; feature: human-associated habitat; material: faeces | place: Austria | collected 2013 | reverse complement strand
CGTATGCGGCGGGATTGATCGACGAGAAAACGCGGAACAGGATTCGGGTGGCACTGGTGCTATTCAGAGCAAAAAAACAGGGCAAATAGTTGCCCTGTTTTTTGTTTACATTTATAGATGTAATAGAAGATAGCCGATCAGCCTTCCCAGTGCAGAGTGCCGTCTGCAGAGCGGGACAGTTTGGAAAAGAATTCTGTCCAGATACGGTACGACATTTCCGGATTGGAGCCGTGCGGATAGTAATCAATGCCGGTGAACTTGAGCATAGGAATGCCATCCTTTTCGTAAGTCCAGTCATGCCAGCGTTCCATCACGGTTTTGGAATCGGTGAAATCGGTCGGCGGATCACCGTGCATCTGGTTCAGTTCCCACCATGCGTACAGCGTTTTGCCGGTGCGGTTGCCCGGTGCGGGAATCCAGTCGAGCAGCCAGGCCTCCATTTCGCCGCCGAACATCCAGACCGGAATGTCAATGCGGTCACGGTGTTTCACGTCGTCTAGGTTGAGCATAATTTCGCCGCCAATCATGTGGATGATACCGGAGGTTGGTGCGATCGCTGTCAGCCACTGCGGCTTTTTGAGAGCCAGATACTGCACCATTAGGTTGCCCATTGAGGTGCCGGAAGCAAAAACACGGGTGCGGTCGATCGCATGATGTGCGCATACATCATTGAGCATATGCTGGAAGAAGCGGAACTCATCCGGCTTGTCTGGATCGTCGTAGACATTCCACGCAGGAAGCGGACAGTTGGTCGGCAGCACGCCGACTTCCGGGCTGGAGCCTTGAATGGTGCCGAGCAGCGCGGTCGGGAACACGGCGATGAATCCGTATTCATCGGCAACACGGTACCAATCGGCGTTGCGGACGCACAGCTCGCCGGTGCAGGTGTAGCCGTGCGGCACGAATACCAGCGGAACCGGCGTATCTGGGTGCGTGGCAACAGACTTGGGCACATGCACATACCATTCGCGCTTCCAGTCGTCCACGGTCTCGTAGTGATACTCCATGCCGAGGTCGCATACTGGGTCAAGCGCCTTGCGGTACGAGCCGCCCGGGTTTCCGGCCCAGCGGGTATACTGGTATAGGAATTTCTTCCAGATACTGCGGTTCCAGCGTCTGCCTAACTGCTCAGATGCCTTGTCGGTCTGCGTGACCCAAACGGAGTAGCCTTCGATTTCTCCGTCGAGCGGATGGGCCAGCGGCTTGGTACGGTAGTATTCCTTGGTGTCCATCTCGATCGGACGGGCATCTGGCTCATCGCAGTTGGCATGCCGCCAGTGCAGTACTTCTGGACGGTCGGAAACATCCTTGCTGTCGATGAACCAGGCTCGCATGGGAATGTCGCTCTTTTTGATGCTGCGGCTGCAGGCTTCGTCCACATAGTTGTGCAGCCGAGGACAGAGGGACTGGGCTGCAGCATCAATATAGCTTTGCTGCACGGGCGGTGCGTCTACCGTTGCGATGCCGCCGATATCGGCAGGGTTCCACATGGCGAACTTCTGTGCGACCGTGCCGCCTTCGCGGTAGCCGACAATGTAACGCTTGCCTTCGTAAACACAGCACAGCTCACGGCCCATGCCGGTTTGGAAAGCCTGCCAGACGTATTCATGTTCGCCGCCTGCGGCTTCGTAGGCTTCTTCGGTGTCCCAACAACCACCGTCTGCGGCTTCGAGTACGAACAGCACCAGCTTTTCGCGGTGTTCCTCGCCGTCAGCGATGTCGATCCAGTTGCTTTCGGTCAGGAACTGCTCGGCCGTCACACCATTCGGCGGAAAAAGATAGATACCGGAGGTGGAGGACTTGGTGTCTTCTGGAATGTAGGTGAGCATGCGACGCTGTTTGGTGCCGATGGTAAATACGTTTTCATACAGGCCGACATAGGCAGGCGTGTACGGATGACACGGGTCGGCGTTTAAGGTAATGCGGTTGGCGATCATAGTATCCACTCCTTGTATAACGTATAATAAGTTTAAAAGTTAATCATTTCAGGTATCAGCAGGCTTTGAGGTGCCCGTGATACAATAGCTGTAGGACAGCAGGGTCAAGTTCTTCTGCCTCCAGTTGAGCCGCAAGGCTGCTTCATGCAAAGTCCGTTCCCCTGAACCGGAAGTTAGCTGCAAACTCATTGGCTGTTTGCCAGAACGCAGGCCGCCCTTTCAGCAGTGAGGGCTATCGCATTGGCCGGTTCTGGAATGATTCTGATACGCGAGGTTGCGGATGCTCCGGTTATCATGGGTATCTCAAAGCCTGCTGGCCTGAAATCTCCATGTGGGGAGGTGAAAATTATGAATCCATTATTCGTTGGCATTGATGTGAGCAGCAGGAATAATGTTGCCTATTTAATGAAGCCGGACGGCAGCAAGCACTCCAGCTTCTCCGTGCAAAACAACCTTGGCGGTGCTAAAATACTCTCAGAGAGAATCGTGTCGGCACTGGAATCTGTTCCGCTCAGCGATTTGGTAATTGGTCTGGAAGCTACCTCTATCTACGGGGACAGTCTTGTCTATGCACTCCGTGAGGATGGCAGCTTAGGCCGATTTCAGAGGAAAATCCATGTTCTGAACCCAAAGCAGGTTCGAAAGTTCAAGGAAGCCTATCCTGACCTGCCAAAGAACGATTGGGTGGATGCCTTTGTGATTGCCGACCATCTCCGTTTCGGCAGAATTGCCAAGGAGGTCTATATGGACGACTATCGCTACCAGGCGCTCAGAACGCTTACCCGATCCAGATTTGACATTATTCAGAACCTGACCAGAGAAAAACAGCGGTTTGCCAACTATCTGTTCCTCAAATGCTCCGGTATCGCGCAAGCTAAGGATATTCAGAATACCAGCGCCACTACCATCGCGCTCATGGAACGATTTGAAACAGTGGACGACTTGGCTAACGCTGATCTGGATGAACTGACTGCTTTTATTGCCGAAACAGGACGAGGTAGATTTGCTGATCCAGATGCTGCTGCTAAAGCAGTGCAGGCTGCGGCCAGAGGATCTTACCGGCTGCCTAAGACGGTGAACGACACTGTAAATCAAGCTATGGCCGTTTCTATCGCTTCTATGCGGGCATTGAAGGAGCAGGTCAAGGTGCTGGACAAAGCCATTGAGCAGCAGTTTGAGATCATCCCGAATACATTGACCTCCATCCCTGGCATTGGCAAAGTCTACTCCGCCGGTATCATCGCTGAAATTGGCGATATCCATCGGTTTGATTCTCAAGCCTCGGTTGCTAAATTTGCCGGTCTTGTCTGGCACAGAAATCAGTCCGGTGATTTTGAAGCCGAACATTCTCAGATGATCAAATCTGGCAACCGCTACCTCCGCTACTACCTGCTGGAAGCCGCCAATTCCGTGAGAAGATGCGACTCCGAGTTCCGGCGCTACTATGACCTCAAATTCAAAGAGGTCAACAAGTACCAGCACAAACGCGCACTCGCCTTAACTGCCAGAAAACTGGTCCGGTTGGTCTTTCGACTGCTGAAGGATAACCGCCTGTATATTCCGCCGGAGGACTGAGCGTACCGCCTGCCGCTCTGATGAACAGGCCCTGTTTCAAAATTGGAAGAGGCAGGGCTTGGGTAGGTGTTGCCTTTTTACGGCCGGTACGGTGTAGTTGCACTGTTTTTCTTCAAATTTTTTTGCATCATCTACTTGACTTCGTACCATTGGACTTACAGATCAGCGGAGAATAGTAGATTGTTGTTTATATCTATCCACATAAAGCATGGAGATTTAGGCGTCGCGCTGCCTGTAATTTTCATGCGAATACCCATAGACCCGTTGCCAACGTTCAAGAGGGAAACATTATTGCCAGTTACGCCTTCGCCGTAACTCGTGTCAACGTGTAGTATTCCGTTTACCATGCAGACGGGAGTAGCTCTCAGCGAAACTGGAGTGGGAACAACGATTATTGCTTCGGTTCCATCTACGGAGATGTATCCTGACCCAACACAGACATAGTTAGTTGTACCTCGCGCAGAAAATAAGTACCTCTGACACCTTGCTAACTGCTCCCCGAAATCAGGGATTTCGTTCAGTACCCAAACGCCGTTTTCCTTGTGCGCAAGGGTCTGCGTGTCGCCAAGTTCGAGCTTGGCGGCTTTGATCTTAACGTTATCGACAAGTGAGTTTATTTCACACTGAGTTTGCGAGTTCGAAAGTTTCTGAATATAGAAGCCAAGTTCAGACGAAAAGAAAGTTTGTGCTTGATTTACAGAACCGTTGTACACGAATGAGCCTGTTCGCAAAGTGCCATCTGACAGCAAAACCGAACCGGTAAGGGTCATGCCGATAAACTGGTCGAAATCAGCGAAATACTCCCCCCAGTATGTGCCGGATTTTTTCAGGCAGATACAGCCATCTTCGAGAGTTACAGCTCCACCAACGTCGAGCTTCCACCTATCTATCGTATAACCAGCCGCCGTATACTCCGTCAGCCCTCTCTGGTTCACCGGTCTGCCGAAGTACCAGTTGTCGAGCAAATTGGGGTTTGTGCGGTATTTGACGGCACCAGAAATCGGAGTGGAGTCCGTGGTGGAGACCGCGATGTTCTCGCCCGTCAGCGTCACGTCCTCCGTCAGCGCCTTCCCGTTCACCTTCCGGCCCGTCGGCACGAGCTTCGTGAGTGCGGTTTTCACGCTCTGCGCCCACGCCTCGATCTTATCCCAGTTGTCGTTGAGCGCCAACTGGATGTTGAACGTCTGCGCACCGTCCTTGTCCGGCTCGTATTTGAAAAGCTCGAGCAGCTTTGTCTTCAAACTCATTTTATCGCCTCCTAAAACGCAAAATCATGCATCGTGTGCCCCTGCAGCTCATCGACCGTCATAGCAGACACCTCGCGCACCAGCAGATAGCGATATAGATAGCTCACCGCCAGATGGCACGGGATCGTGTGCTCCACCGCCTCCTGCAGCGCCGCAAGCTCGGCCGGTGCAGGCACGCCATACGCGCCGACAAACGTCAGCACGATCACGCCCTCGGCAAAGCCGACGGAAATCTCGCCGTTCTTCCACGAGTCGCACACGCGCTGGATCAGGGCAACGTCGCACTTGCCCGAGCCGCGCCACCGTGCGATCAATGCCGTGCGGCGCTCCTCCAGCGTGCCGATCGACGGCAGATTGGCCGCCCGTTCCTCGGTTTCCAGCAGCCATGTCATGCTGTCCGGGTAGAGTTGTGCCGCCGTGTCCAGCATAGCCGCTCGCTGCGTGTCGTCCAGCGACTGGATCACGTCAAGCAGGTCGCGCACCCACTTGTCTGTGCGGTACGCCACCGGCAGACTGCGCAGCATGTTGTCAAACTCAGCCATAGGTAATTGTCACCTCACCCAGCACCGGGCACTCGCGCTCACCGACCGCGATGTTGCTTGTGCCGCCGCCGACCGTCAGACCCTCAAAGTCCGCAACGCCGTCGGCTGATAGGATAGCCGCCGCGATCTGCGCGTAAGAAACGTAGTCCTGCGCGAACACCGTCCCGGCGAGATACGCCGCGACTGCCGCTTTGACTGCCGCCGTCACACTGTCCGCCTCCGCGGTGTTCGATTTGAACACCTTGCAGGCAACGGCAATTGACTTCGCGCGTGCCGCGCTCACAAAGCACTGTGCACCGATCGGAGCTTGTCCTCGGCCTGCGCCCTCGCTTTCCGGGTCGATGTACTCCTGGACCGCCTTGACCAGTGCCGTGTCGGCAGGCTGACCGGCGTTGTCCGCGATTACCACGTCAACCGTGTTGACACCCTGCACCCGCGGGAACACCTTGACATGACCGACACCGGCCACCTCAAGCGCCCACTGCTGATAGTGGTAGATGTTGCCGCTCGTCGCGGGCGTGCGAAGCCGCAGCAGGTACCGGGCATAATACTCACTGTCCGACTCCTCCGCATAACCGCCGCCGATCGGTTCAGGGTTATCACACGAGGCAATGCCCTGCACTGCCACCGGCATCTGCGTCACGCTGTGCGCGGGCAGATTGCCTGCCGTACCGTCCACCGTGCAGGTGACCGGCACAGTGCCCTCGCCCTCAATGGCTACGGTCTCTGTCGCATAATACTGAACACCGCCGCCGCTCTCAAACAGCGTGCCCTGCTCGACCGTGCCCGTGCCGGTGACGGTCAAGCTGCCGTGTGCAAAGGTCGCCGCCTTGCGCTCCAAGCCGGAACGCGGATAGATGTAGCGATCAAGCGCGCTGTCGTGCAGGTTTTCGGGGTCAAGCTGCTGTCTGGCCTTGTCGATAGCCGTGTCCGTGCCCTCCATCCGCAGGCTGACTGCGGCTAAAAGGTCATACGTCGGAAAGCCGATGGTCTTTTGATAGCTTTCCGGCATTGCGGACAGCATCTTGCTTAAAATCTCACTCGCTGACAAACGTCGTCACCTCCTCACTCTCTCCGGTGTGCAGCCGCACCGTGAAGCGTACCGCCACGCCGCGCTGCACGCGCGTAAACTTAAAACTGTCAAGCGACCGGATGGCCGGACAAAACGCAGCGGTCTCTCGCACGTTGCGCTCAATCTCGGCAAAAATCCAGCCCTCCGGCACGCGCCGGTCCAGGCTGACCGCCTCCACGCCCGGCTGGGTCGTGCCGCTTGTCCGGTAGATCGGGATTGCACCCGGTTTCTGGCGCAGCATCAGCTCAAGCCACTGCTTGACCGCCTCAATGCCCTGCCGCTCGACCAGAGCGCCGTCGATCAGCTGGAACCTGCCCGACCTGCCGTCCTCATGGAACACAAACGCCGGAGAGCGCCCAATGCTCTCCGCGACCTGCGCGGGCAGCGCCTCCGGAATGACCGGAAACACATCGGCCATAGCCGACACCTCCTATAAAGAATCTAAAACCAGCAGCTCACTGCCTTGCAGAATGGCCGCCGCCTGCATGCCGACCTTCCACGTTTTGCTCTTTGCCGTGGCGGTCATAATCAGTCCATCTCCCGTGCTGAACTGAAATTCCTTACTTACCACAGAAAAAATCAACTTGGGCGTTACCTGCAAGACCTCGGCACGATACCAGCCTTTGGGTAGGCTCTTTGCCGCTTTTCTCGCGGTGTTCTTGATGGCCAAAGCCATCTCTGTATCCCATGCCACTGGCACGCACTCCTTTCCACATCTTCCACAGTTTTATCCACAAGCATACAATATCTTGTGTTATCCCCACGGAGTACAGAAACCGGACACCTCACCATAGCTGCGCGTTACGCGCTTGACGCTATTGGAGCAGTTGCCCTCCACCGTCTCAAATGACGATGCTCCGGCAGATATTACAATGCCGATGTGACGGTCGCCCTGAATCATCAGGTCACCCGCCTTGGGCTTGTAACTGCCCGCCGATTTGTACTTGCCGCGAGCCTTGAAATAGCTGCTCATATCGCCAACGTAGCCGTAGCTTGTCGGGATTGGTGCGCCAGACTTGTACGCACACCAGCAAACAAAATAAACACACCAGGCAACGCCGTTGTGGCCTGCCCACTGGCCGTACTTATTGCTGTCCTTGCCGGACTCCTTGTATCCGACCTCGCCCAGTGCGGTGTTGACAAACGACACCGCGCTGCCCGAGCTGCCGCCCGAGCCGCCGATGATCGCAGAGCCGTTTTTACGTCCCCAGCGATTGCACTCGGCGTTGCTGCTCATCAGCAGGTCAAAGTGGTACACGCCGTTCTCAATCTGGATGGCGCCGCCGCGGTCGTTGACCGTGTAGGTCGTGCCGTCAAGACTTGTGCCGGTGTCACGGACGGTAATTTTCGTACCGAACGGCACAGACGGCGGTGCGGCGCAGGTGTGCTTGCTTGGGTCGAGCCTGTTGCCCTGTGCATCCAGATAACCGCCTTCAAGCGCATTGTTGGCGGGATAGTAAGCCGTAAACAGTGCCTTGACGATCGTGCCGCCCGAGCCGCCGTCACTGCCGCCGGACAGATCCGGCAGGCCGAACACCTGCACCTTGTCCGTGCTGGCGGCCTTGATGGCTGCCGCGTCAGTCTTGCCCTCGGCGGCGGCTCGCACCTGCTCGAGCGCCGTGATTTCGAGCGCCATCGTGTGTCCTGCACCGCCGTAGTGATGCTCGACGCGAGTAATACGGAAGTTGCCCTTGATGCCGAACGCGGGCGAATTAAACCGCAGTACCACGCCGCTCTGCACCTCATCACAGCCCCAAATCTCGGAGATAGAGCGGGTCTGCCCTACCTTGTCGGCGTTTTTCAGCAGATTGCGCACCATCTGGCCGAGCACAGCCGTTCCGGGATTTTCCGTGACAACTTCGATGTGCTGCATGAATCCATATCGCTTGATGGATTCTGCGTTGCTAGCCTGTGCGCCGATGTACGCCTTGCCGTCGTCCTCGGCGGCAATGACAACAGCGTTGTAGGTATCCTCAATGCTGTCCTCGCCGGAGACCTGACCGAGCGCCCATGTGATGTCAAATGCGGCGATGTTTTTCGCCGGCTTGTGGTATGCCTTGATGGGCGCGGTCGGCAGCGCCTCGACCTGCAGACCGCTGTCGTCCACGCGGTGGCGGTACTGCTTGCCGGTCGCAGACGTGCAGGTGTTCAGCACATCGCTGATAATGTCGGACGGCGTAGAGCCGGTCCACAGCTGCGTGATCTTGGTCGGCAGGCTGCACACCTTTCCGACTGTCACGCCCGCCTTGGCACACGCCTTGCGGATGACCTGATCGGCGGCAAGGTTGTTGACCTGCAGCACGATTTCCGACTTGTTGAGATACCACCCACGGTCGTAAGCGGTAACACCGCCGTCCAGCGTCACCGTGATAATGATGCCGGAAAAGACCGTTTTGCCCTGATTGGTCACGCGCACCTTATCGCCCGGCGCGAGTGCCAGCTTGGGCGTGTACTTGTCCCACGGCGAGATAAGCGTCGTAAACGTCAGCTCTGCCGCCAGCGTGTCGAGGTCGTCCGTCAGCGTCATGTCACTCGCAAATGCGGTGATATCGCGCGGCTGTGCGCCGTCGCGGTACAATATCAGCTTGTGGTCATCGACATATCCTGCCGCCATCGGCGCACCTCCTCATTTGATAAATCTGTATTCTGTGACGGCAATGCTGTACTCCAAATCGCCGTTTTTTCGCACGGTAACATCAAAGCTGTCCACCGTCACCGGCATGTTAAGCCGTGCCGCGCCCTTGCTGTCGAGCACGACCAGGCGGAACGGCACCTTCTTGTCGCGCCACCGGTCGAAGAAATCGACATACGCCCAGCCGTCCGCAGATGCCTCGGACGGCATGAAGGAGTACCGGTGAACCGGCAGCAGCGCTGTCCACTCCATGTGCCGCAGACCGAGCGTGCCGATGCGGCGATAGTCTCGGCTCAGGCCCTCGTAGGTCTCGTGGTGCTGCTCCGGCTGCGGGATTGGGAAATCCGGCGGACAGTGCGGCAGCGTCCAAACCTCTTCGTTGTTGTTGACCGAGATGATAATCTTGTACACGCACCGCACCTCCTTATGTGTTGCCGAGCGCCGCAAGCACCTTGCGGCCGACATATGCGCCGACCTGTTCGGTATACTCCCGGTTGCCGATCACGTTGCCCTGGATGGTGACGTTGACCGTCACGCTCCGACCGCCTGCCGCCTTGACAGACACATCATGCGGGATGATCTGCGTACCGCTCGGCAGGTTCATAATTTCGCCGCCGCGCTCGTTGACGCGGGTCAGGCCGCCGCGCCAGTAGGGCGTGCCGGTTGCCTTGCCGAGTCCCGGCAGGCCCGGCAGGCTCAGCAGGCTGCTGGGTGTCGGCTTAGGTATCGTCGTAGTGGTCGAGGTCGTGGTCTTGACCGGACCGGCCGTTGTAGTCGTTTTGCTTCTGGTCGTTGTCTGGGTCGTACCTGTGGACGTGCCCGAGCGATTGCCCGTTGTGGCATTGTCCACCCACTCGACAGCCGTGCCGAGCGCACCTTTCGCGCCCTTGTACAGACTGCCGAGGATGGGGATGCTCTCAATCTTGTCGTTGAGCCACGACAGCTTGTCTCCGACCCATTCCAGAGCCGTCTTAGCGGCGTTCTTGACCTTGTTAAACGCACCGGAAAAGGCCGTGCCGATCCGGATGCTGACGTCCTTAAACTTGTTCCAAAGGCTCTGCGCACCGGCCTTGATGGTATCCCAGTTTTTGTACAGCAGCACACCGACCGCAATCAGTGCCTCGATAGCAAGGATAACTGCACCGATCGGGTTTGCCGCCATTGCAGTGTTAAGTCCGGTCTGCGCAACTGTCGCTGTGCCGGTGGCGGCAGCCTGACCGCCCAGTACACCGGTCATGGTCAGGAGAGTAGTAATCGCTCCACCAATTGTGCTGATAGAATTAGTCAAGCCGCTGTTAAAATCGAGCACCTTCTTCACGGCCCACATACCCGCCAGCACCTTCAGTGTTGCAATCAAAGTGTCGGAATTGTCGCGGCACCACTGCACTGCATCTCCGGCTTTCTGCAGGGTCTGCGCAAACTTCTCATCAAACTGTTTTTTCAGATTGCTGAGATCCAGATTGGAAAGCCAATCAGTAAGCGCATCCGCCTTTTTCTGCACCCAGTCCAGCGCCGATCCAGAGCGGATGGAACCGTCCTCGGCGGCACCGGCCAGCACCCACAGCTGATTTTTAACCTTGGAACTGGTGTCGCCTACCTTAGCGAGCATCTCGTCCAAGGTCGCATGATTACGCCGCGCATTGACTACCTGCTGGTTGTTCGCATAGAAGCTGTCAGCGGCCTTGTCATAGGTCTTGGAGAGCGTATCCATGATCAGCTGATTGCGCTTGGATACGTCGGTCGTCTGCTCCAGCTTGGCGTTAAAATCGTCTTCCATGATGCCGACCCAGTTGAGCGCATCCGCGAAAACGCCGGTCACCTTGCCTGTGCGTGCAGTTTCGTTTGCGGACTCCACAAGGCCCTCAATCGGCAGCGAATCGCCAAATGTGCCGTGCACGCCTGCGGCGATGCGCGTCCACTTGGTTACCTCTTCCTCGTTCTTCGCCATGTTGGCGAGCAGCTGCGAGGCTTCGGTGGCGGTGTCCGTATCGCCGAGGATCGCGTAGAAATTGCGATAGCTCTTGCGAGCCACATCGGCGGAAAAGCCCGCCGCCTGAAATCCGGCGTTTAACTTGCCCTGCGCGACGCGGTACTCCTCGGTGGCACCGTCCAGCGCCACAAAACCAGCAGCCAATCCGGCAACTGCCGCACCAGCGACCTTAACGCTTTTGTTCGCAAAATCGGTCAGCGCCTTAACTGATTTATCCTTAAACGCGACCACTTTGCGGGTGGCCTGCATCATGCTGTCATCAATGTTCTTGCCGGACTTCTTCGCGGCCTTCGCCGCAGCGATCAGTCCGCCGGACATTTCATCCTTCAAGGTGAGGACGGTGTTGATAACCTTATTTTTAGCCACTATTCCGTCCCTCCTCCGGTGCGTATGCGCGGCAGACGCCTGCCGCAATCAGGTTTATCATATCCTCGTACCAGCGCGCCCGCCCGACTCGCAGCACCGCACGGTCTGCGTAGCTCATCTGCCGGATTTGCTCCGGCGTGATGCCTCGCGCCGCGTAAAATGCTGCAAGGTCGAGCACCGGGTCGCGCTCAATCAGTTTTTTGCCGGGTCCTCATCCTCATCACCGGCAATCAGGCCGAGCCAGGTAAACAGGACTGCCGCGAGCGAATTGACCTCGCGGACATCCATCAGCACCCAGATAACGTCGTACGGGTCGGTCACGCCGAGCGCGGTGTGCAGCTCCGGGTCCTGCAATGCCGGACAGCAGTCATAGATCAGCTGTGCACCGACATCCAGCATCTGCGACGGCTGCTCTCGTGCCGCCAGAAAAGCCTCATAAGCATCCAGCTGCGCAGTGTGCCCGATCTTAACAAAATCGAGCATCTGACCGCCGACCTCGAACTGCTTCGCCTTGGTCTTGTCAGCCTTGCGCTGCTCGGCTTTCGCCGCCAGCGCGTCTAGTAACTTCTTGTCCATACTTTACTCCTTAATGGTTTCCAGAACGGAAAAGTGACCGAACTTGAACGGCACCTCTTCCTCGACCTTTGCTTTCTTCTCGAACTTCGCCAGATAAAATTCGTCGATCGTCACATCGGACAGCGACACACGCTCTACCTTGTTGGTGCCCTTCTGAGTCAGTGCGGTGATGATGGTCACCGTCGGCATTTCGCCGGACTGGTAGGCATCCGCCATCATCTGGAGCACATCCGAGTCGATCTTGAGCACGGTAAACGTGCCCTCGCCGGAATAACCGTTGTAAATGCGGTAGGTTGCCGGATCGCCGCAGACGTTCACTTCTTCAAAGTCCGCGCCTACTTTCGCCTCCACGCTCTGGAGTGTGGTCAGGCGCTTGCCATTGAACCAGACATTGCCCTGGTTACCATGGAGCACGCGGTTCGGGTTAAAATCAGCCATAAGTACCTCCTGTTACGCCATCGTGATCGGGAAAATGAGGTCGGTCATCGAGTTCAGGATCTTGACATTTGCGGTCAGGTAAACCGTTCTCTTAAACGGGTTGGCCTTGACCGTGTCGTCGTCCCAGCTCTCCGCCTCGCTCTTGCCGGATGCCACCCATGCGGCTCTCTGTGCATCTACATCAATCATTACAGCGTTCGCATAATCAGGATCAAGGATTGTCTGCTGCATGAGCTGACGGAAATAGCTGCTGTTGAGTGCATTTACGAGCATCATCTGGTTGTCACGGCTGTTGCGGTAATTGCCGAGATACGTTTCCCGGAATGTCGCCGCAATGTCGTCCTTCATCATGTCCATGGCCTCGACGGTCTCGATCAGGCACATATCCTCAGTGCGCGTCTTGCCATCCGTGGTCGTCATAGAGTTGATGCCCTGTGCGATACGCACAGTATTGTCCTCGCTGTTAACAAGGATAAACTTGCCGGTGCCAAGCGCCGCATCGTTGTCCTCGACCTCCTGCACCTCTTTCAGATTAGAGCACTGGTAGTTGGTGCTGCCTCTCTTGACGTTGCAGACGGCGAAAATGCCGACAAGGCTCGGCAGATACGCTACGCCGTCCTTCTCCCCGCGGTCGTCGGAGAACATGACCTTTTCGTTGATGAAATTGACAACGTGCATATCATCCGGCAGAGTCGTGAGGTCATAGCAGACCGCCTTGTAAGTTTTCTTCTTGGTGTTGTCCTGCGTTTTGACCCACGCGGCAAGCGCCAGACCGTCAGCGGCACTCTGGCCGGCAATGGTCAGCCAGCCGGTTTTGACCGTCTTAGAGATTTCGGTCAGCGTGTCGGCCAGAGAACCGGTGGTATCCAGTCGGAACAGGTGCATCTGGTACGGCGCAAAGCCGAGCAGATCGCAGATGGCGTTGTAGTTGTCTGCGGTGTACAGGCTCTCGTCCGCCTGTGCGGCGCTGAGGTCGCTGTACTGCTTGTGCGTGAAGCTCTTATCCGTATCGTCGCGCACGATCAGGATTGCGATGCCGCGTTCCGAGCGTCCGATGAGCGACACAGCTCTCTGCTCAAAGCTGATTTCGATTTTCGGCATTGTAATTGCCATTGGTTTTACTCCTCCTCTCAGTATTCGAGGTTTTCCATCATTTCTCCGGTTTCGGCGGCGCTCTCGCACCAGCTGAGTGCAAACTGGAGCACCAGCACACCGAGCGATATGGTCGTGCTGACCGTATCGTCCGGCACCAGCACGATCTCGCCGGTGTCGATACCGGCTTCAAATGCGGCGATCAGGCGTTCCGCCATCTCACTGCACTCCTCGAGGTACTCCACCCGCTCGGCGGGATAGTACCAAACGTCCACGTCGATCGACCGCTCCCGCGCACCGCCGCAGGCGGCGTTTCCCTCGGCCGGGAAAATGTCGATTTTGAAGGACGGACGCACCACGGGGTTATCGGTGTCCGATTTGGACACCGGAACACCGGGTGCTGCTTGCTTTAACAGCGCGGTCAGTGCCGCGCGTACTTCTCGAATTGTCATATTTTATCTATCAACTCGTCAACCATATCCTCGGCGGCCGACTCAAACTCCGGTTCAAATTCCTCGGCAGCCTTAGCAAACACCTTTTTGCCTGCCTGATAACTACCCTTTGAGCCGTCACGCAGTTTCGGTGTCCAGCCATCTTCGATCAGATGACCGATTTCATCCGAAGAATAGACTCGGATCCGAAGCGTGTCATCTTCTTTGTTGAGTTTGCCGCGCTTGATGCTTCTGTGATAGTCGCCTGCCTTACGGTCATACTTTGGACGATGGACGGCTGTACGGCGCACATCAGCCCGGGCACGCTGAGCCGTTTTCCGGCGCAGCTTTGTGCCGCTGGTACGCAGCATCTTTATCTGCGCTTTCAGCATTTCTTTCGGCTGTGCCCCCAGACGTTCCGCAAAGTCCATCAGTTCCGAGCAGTCAAATCCGTCACGCATCTTCAACCACCAGCTGCAGCATGACCTCCAGACGGTCGCGGCGCTTGTAATGCGGCTGCCAGTACAGCACATCGTACCGCTGACCCTCGTAGACGAAATACGTCGCGGTGGTCAGCTTGCACGAGCGCGGCCGGATGGTCAGCTTGTGCGTGACTTCGGCGCGAACCGTATCGCCCGGCAGGGTTTCGTTCCGGCCGGACATGACGGTCAGCGCACCCCAGATCTTGCCGTCCTCGGTGTACTGCCAGCAGGTTTCGCCGATGTCGTTTTCAATCTGGTGCTTGTTAAACACCGTCAGGCGGTGTCTGAGATCATTGGTCAGCGCCATTTAAGCCCTCCTTTTCCGGGTATCGACCGGACAGGGCGATGTGGTTGAGCAGGGTCTGCACGGTAAACGGCACCTGTGTCACGCTCGTGTCCGTGACAGGCGTGCGGTTTTCGTACCAGTGCGCCGTCAGCTGGAGCACCGCCGTGTCGAACAGCTCATCACTGTCCGACGGCGGCTCCTTGCCGGTCATATCCCGGACGGCAGTGTCTGCCGCCCGGATCAGGCTCTCAATTAGCTCGTCCTCGTCCGCATGGTCGATGCGGGCGTACAGCTTAAAGCGGTCGAGCGTCAGCATCAGGCGCTCGCCTTCACGAGCTTGCGGACTGCATCCGCCTGCGACGGCTTGCAGTCGAACATCGCGCAGCCGAGGAACAGGAACGCATTGGTCTTGACGTCAAACATCGAGGTAATGGTCACGTCCTCCGGCATATTGCCGATGACGGTGGACAGGTCCGCAAGATAAGCCTCGTGGTCACCGATGCGCTCGTCGATCAGCACCGGATAGCCGTAGATGTAGTAGCTGCCGCCCTCGATGCGAACGAGGTCGTTCTTCGACTTGTCCTGCAGCGGCATGAAGTCGGTAAAGAGCGTTTTCTTGCTCATCAGGAAGCAGGCGTTGGCATCGTAGCCGCCGGGCAGCAGTGCGATGAGGTCGAGCACGTTCTGGTTGGTCAGTGCGGCAGTCTTGCCGACAGTAACCGAGTTGTCCGCGCCCCAGGTGTTTGCCTTCTCGATGCCGGTGCCCTGATTCGTGCCGGTGCCCTTGATGATGGTGTCCGAGATCAGCTTTGCGATCTTCTTGGCGAGCATATCGGTCAGCCAGTTTTCGAATACGTCGAGCGCCATCTGCTGTACGGACTTGGAGATCTGCACGAGCTTGGTGATCTCGTACGCCGACAGGTTGATCTTGGTCAGGCCGGTTTCTGCTGCGGTGATAGCTGCATTCTCGGTGTGGTAGGCTGCATCTGCCTGCTCACTCTCAACCGCAAAGGTGACATTGCCCGGCACGCGCAGCAGCGTTACCTTGTCCAGCAGCGGTGCGTACTGGTGTACCTTCTCGATGATGGTGTTCGCGGTCTGGGTCGGTACCAGAGGACCGGCGGAAGCCGTTGCGGTAGACCATGCACGCTGCTCGGTTTCGGTCAGCTCGTTGTTTGCCAGCGTTTTCAGCCATGCGGAGCGGTATTCCTCGCTCGAGCGGTCATACTCGCGCTGCTCCGGCGGAGTCGGCTGCGGCTGGAACGTGCGTACCTCGCCGCCTGCGCCGTTTGCGATCTTGTTCAGCAAATTTCGGCGCTGCTCTGCCTGTCCCAGCAGGGTCTTGCGCTCCTCGAGCAGACTGTCGGTTTCCGCGCTCAGCGCGTCAAGGTCAGCGCCATCGGCATCCATCTCGGTGCGGATTGCTGCCAGACGCTCCTCGATCTCAGTCATGCGGTTCTTGCCTGCAAAAAACTGCAGGCCGACCTGATTGCGGAAACCGCCGAAGATCGCCTGCTTGTTCTGATTCTTGCTCATTTACTTTTCCTCCTTTGTAATACCATAGGTTTTCAGCTTGAGTTCCAGCCTGCGGCGCTTGTCCGCCTCCGCGTGCTCGCGCTCGGCCTCCGCCTTTGCCCACGAGCGTGCCGCAATACTGGTGCCGTCGTACGCCGGAATATCCACCGCCGCCACATCAAACACCCGCTTGAAACCGGTAATGCGGCGCAGATGCTTTGCGCGGTCGTACTCCTGCTTGTTGACGGTGAACGCGAACGACATCTGATCCAGATAACCGCCCCGGATTTCCTCGTAGAGCCTCCGCCCTTCCTCGGTGCCGGACAGGTCAGCCGAAATACGCAGACCGCGTGTATCCACGGTCAGCTGCAAAGTGCCGTTCTTGGTTCGTGCCACGGGTTTACCCCCATGGTTATAATTCATCACGACATCGCGCATCTCCGCTCCCGAAAACGCACTCCGGTCGATGACTTCCTTGTATTCGATACCGTCGTACTCGTATAGCACGGTTTCCTCGTCGAAAACCGCCGCATACCCTTCTACGCGGTACTGCTTATCCTCTTCCCCCGTGTCCAGCGCCCGCACCTCAAAAGTGCGGTAATCACGGGTTTCCGGTGTGATCGCCATTGTCGCCCTCCTTTGACGTATCGCCCACGGCGTCCAGATTGGACACCTCTGTGTATTCCTTACGGATGTAGTGCTTGTCGCCGTCCTCGACCGGACTCATGTTGAAGATTTCCAGACCCTGATTGTGGGTCAGGAAGCCGCGGTCGAACAGCTGCGTCACGACATTCAGCTTGGTCTGGTTGCTCGCATACTGCAAACGGTTCGCCGTTGCGATGATGGACGCACCTGCCGCGATTTCCTCCGACGTAAACGTCATAGCCGTCAGCACCAGCGACAGCTGAATGGCAAACGGCTCGATAAATCCCTCGTAGTAGGCGTTCCACTCATCCTCATTGTAGGTGTTGGTGAGGATTTTTTCGTTGGTGCCAAAATACTCGAACACGCTCGCGCGGATCAGCTCCTGCTGCTTGGGATTGACGACCATCGCCGCCGACTCGATCTGCTTAACGTCCGCGTACTTGCTGTCGAACATGGCAACGCCGGTCGAATTACCGGCCAGATTGTCCCGCGCAAAGCGTTCGCGCTCGGCGGTGATGTCCTTTTCCTTGAGGTTGCCGTTCAGACGAGCCAGAAACCGGATGGTCGTAGCATTCTTGATGCCGTTGATGATGCCCTCGGCCTGCGTCTGCGCCATCTGCATGGTCGGCATGAGCGGCCGGTTGTCCGAACCGAAGAAATCATCCTCGTACTGGTGCTGGGTCAGGATACCCGCTCGGTTCAGCTCAATCGCAGCCTTTTGACCGCCCCAGAAGCTGTACTGCAGATACGGCTCGCCGCCGTACTCGCGCACCGAGGACTGCTGCGGCAGTACCGGATAATAGCCGATCAGCCGTCCGGCGCTGTCCTCCATCGGCACGATAAAGGCGTTGTTCTGCACCAGATAGATGGTCGCCAGCCGCGCAAGGAACTTGCTCGCATCCATAAACGGATTGGGCTGCATCCCGAGCACGCGCCGCAGATCCGGCCGGGCATCGCCTGTCACCTCGAGGTGCAGCTTGCTGCAATGCCGCGCAAATGCCGCAATGGCCGCGCGTGTCAGCTCCATCTCGTACAGACCGCCTCGATAAGTCGTGTAGACCGGCTGGTAGGCGGTCAGTGTCTTAAAATATTCCCTCGGTGCTGTGCCGCCGGGCGGCCTCCGCGGGAACAGCTTTTCCAAAAGTCCCAATGTACTTACGCCTCCTCGTTCATCGTTACATAGTCGTCGTAGTGGTCCTGCAGCACTTTGTACGCACAGATCAGCGCGACCGTGCCGTCAATTCTGCGGCGGCTGTCCGTAATCTTGACCGGCTGAATGTTGCCGTTGATGTCGGTGCGGACCTCGGTGTTGACCATGCACCACTTGTCGATTGGGTTGTTGTTATCGACCACCAGACCAGCGCCGAGGTCGGCCTTGAGGTCCTTCATCGGCTGGGACAGCGACAAAGTGCCCTGCCGCACCGGTATCATGCACTGTTCGCCAAACTCGGCCTTGAAGCGGTCGAGCAGGCTATCGTCAATGTGCCATGGGTCGTAGCCGATGTAGCGGACGTACAGATCGTCCTCGTCGCGCAGCTCCATAAACCAGTCGAGCATGACCTGTTTGTCCACCTTGTTGCCTGGCACGGCACGCATCAGGCCGCGCTTGACCCACAGGCTATACGGCACGCTGTCGCGCTCACGGCGGTTGCCGGCAGCCGCATCGGCATCAAGCACGCTCTGCGGCAGCCAGTACATACTCCGGCGGTAAATCTTCGGGTCACCCGGCCGCTGACAGATAGCCGTTGCCGCCGCAAGGTCGATGCTGTCTGCCGCGTCCATGCCGCCGATGGCATAATCAAACGCAATGCTGAATGTTTCCGGATTGGAGCACTCCGCCCAGGTCAGCCAGCTTGTTGCGGCATTTTCCTTGAGGTTGAAGTCCTTGACCAGCACGGTCGGCAGGAAGGACGGGTCTGCGTCCGCCTTTTTGACCATGCGCCGCAGGTAGTCCACCTTCTTGATGGTACCAAGTCCGGGATTGGCCTTGATCCACATTTTCTCGCTGCGGTACTCGTCCCGCTCGTCCAGCTCGTAGATCCACGCCAGGAACGTGTCATCGTCAATCGAGCCGTCAATCACACCGGCCGCGTACTCGTACTGGGCATCGAAAATGCTCTCGCGCACAAAGCCGTTGGTCGAGATGGAGAACAGCAGCGGCTGCTCACGCGCTGACATGGACTGCTTCATGTCATCGTAGATGGCGCGGTTCTTGATAGCCGCCAGCTCGTCCACGAGTACGCCGTGGGCGTTCAGACCGTCGAGCGTGTTGGTTGCACTCGCCAGCGCCGTGATAAAGCCGAGATTGTACGGGTAGTACAGGTCACTCTGGCGCTTGCGGATAGCCGCCGCAAGCTCCGGCGACTGCTTTCGCATATTGACGCAGTCGTTAAAGCTCTTCGCTGCCTGCTCCCGCTTGGTTGCGATGGAGTAAATCTCCGGTGCACCCTCGCCGTCGTTGACGAGCAGGTCGATTTCGATACCAGCGCACTCGGTCGTTTTGCCGTTCTTACGTCCCTCTACGATCATGCACTCTTGATACTGACGCAAACCTGTATGAGCGTCCACAAAGCCGAAGATGGCCTGCCAGCGTGCTTTCTGGAACAGCTCCAAGCGCAGCGGTGCGCCGAGCTTACCCTGCGGCTGCTTGCAGAACCGCTCGACGAACTCAATGTGATGGTTTGCCAGGGCTTCATCGAACACCCACGGCCGGTACTTCTCCGGGTGACGCAGCTTGTCAAGCAGGACGGCGCACAGCGTTCTGACCTTGCGGCACGCGGTGATTTTGCCGGTCAGCACCAGACAGGTGTACTGCTCCAGCCAGTTTTCACCCTCCGGTGCCGGTGTTTTCTTGGCTTCGCGCTCCATGCGCTTGACAAGACGTTCTCTCGCCTGTCTGGGGTCTGTTTTGGCTGCCGTACTGCTCACCTCCTCCGGTTGCACCTGCTTTTGCGCTCTGACGGACGCACCCGGGCGATCCCATTGCCGGGTGTGCCGCCGTATCCTTGCCCATATGCTCGATATGGGTGGACGGAATGGCAATACCGTCCGTCACAGCGCAAAAACAAAAAGAGCCGACAGCGCCATCTCTGGCAGTCTGTCGGCTCTGGGCTCGTAGGCCTCTGGCTCTCGTTGTTACTTCTCGTTGCCGGTGTTCAAATTGGACACCGTTTCCCGCATTTTCCGGTGCGGGCACTCCGTCACCTGCGATGCCCGCGTCCAGGCGCTTTCGCAAAATCCCTGGCTGTTGATCATCGGGCAGGTCAGCGGACAGATCGTGCGCTTTCCCATCAGCCGATACGCCTCCCAGCGGCCGTGCGCTGCCACTCAGTCAGGGCATTCATTTCCCCGTTGGACTCCGGCAGCAGGTCGCACAGCGTCTTGATGACCGTGGTGTAGTTTTTGATCATCGTGTTGTACACTTCGACCTCCGGCGACTTCTTCGTGCCGAACTGATTTTCGCCGTTCTGGTACTCGGACACACAGCCGTTTTCGTTGATGGAATCCCGTAAATCCTCCAGAGTTACGGCCATAAAAGCCGCGTTATCCATGAGTTTTTCGGCGGTTTTCCGCTTGTTTTCGTCCATTTTCGCAAAGACTTCTGCGAGCTTCTCGCGCTCGCGTTTTATTCTTGTTTCGGCCTTCGGTTTTCCCATGCCGCACCTCCTCTCAACTACACCCCTCCTGCACCCGTCACTCGGTGAAATTTGAGTGGGGGGTGCGGTCTTCCGCCGGTCAGCGCCGCAGCTCGAATGGGGGGAGTAGGTTTCCGTCGTCATCAAAGCCGCAGCGTGCGCCGCTGTGCTTTGTCATGTGCTCAATGTCATGGCAGTGATGGCACAGCAGCTCGAGGTTGGACCAACCGAGTGTGCGTGCCGGATCGTTCATGTCCTGCGGCCGCAGCGCCTTGCGATGGTGCACGATTAGTCCCGGCTTGCCGCAGCGCTCACACAGTCCGTGCTTGCTGACCATGTAGGCCTCGCGAGTATCACGCCACGCCGCCGAGTTGTAGAACGCTTTCGCCCAGGGCTTAGCCATGGTCGTACTCCATCATGTCATGCAGCGCTGCTGAACTGCTGGCGATGATCTTGTTGAGCCGGACAATGCGCTCGGTCAACTTGTACCGCCTCTCGAAGCTCGGTTCAAGCTCACGCTCTCGCAGCAAATCAAGCCGCCGCTGCCGCAACCGGTCGAGGTTGCGCTTGTACTCAGGTATCATCTCGCGCACCGTTTGCACGCGGCTCACCGCCTTTCTGGCAAAATAAAAAGCCGACGGCGTACACTCCTCACGGGAATGTTACGCAGTCGGCTCGGATCTCGATGGATTCTGGCTCACGCCGTCAAAATCGACGACGGACTCGCTTTTGCACTTTTCGCACCACAGTGGGAAATGCCACAGGTGGGTTTCGTTCAGCGTGACCTGCACGCGTGTCGGGCGTCCGCATCGCGGGCACACGATTTTCTTCTTCTGTTTATGATTATACACTCGTTTTCCGCTCCTGTCTACCCTTTCGGCGTTGTTTCTCCGGCCCTCTGTCATATGTTATAGACAGTTCCAAGCCAGAATCAACGCGCTTCTTTCCGCGCGCTGTCTTACTATTATAATGTATGGTTTTCGGCATCAGGTATTTGATGTACTTGCAGCTGGCTATCTCGTTGCGTCCGCCGCCCTCATCGAGCACCTGTGCTCCGGGCGGTGCATCAACGGTCGTGCCGTCGTCCACCCATGCATAGGTTGTGACCGGTCGATCAAGGTTGCGCGATCCGACAAACTGTTTCTTGCCGTTGAGCGACGCTTCCCTCCGCTCTTTGGTCAAGTAGCCTGCCCATCCGTCGTACCCACGCTCTCTAATATAATTGAGCTGGATGTCATCTCCCCAAATCCATAGTGACCGCATCAGCTCTAAGTCACCGCCTGCGGCATTGATGATAATGTGCGCGTGCGGTCGGTGGTCACCGTGTCGGCCCTCCAAAATATAGATGTATTTCAGCTCTGGCAAGTCTCGTGCTTTGCGGTAGGCCCTCATCTGCGCAAACACTTTGCCGAGGTGCTTGCGTGTCACGTCGGCGCTGTCCGGCAGGTCCGCATCTCGATAGGTGACGGTCAGCACCAGATCGGTATCATCAAAGTTGGTCGCCATCAGCATTTCCAGTTTGCGCTGCGCCGTGTTGGCGTTGGTGCGTTGGATCTGTTCCTCCGTCACCTCGCGGATGCGCGCACGCTCCTGCTTGCTGGCGTTCGGCCGCGGCACCGTGTAGGTGATGTCCCACACGAGCCGTCCGGCTCGGATTGTCTTTCTCCTCTTCATTTTCCCCTCCAACGGTGTCCAAATTGAACACCACAGCGGACGAGGCTGTCCCCGTCCGCGTAGTTTTATAGAATATCCGCAAAATTTCGGTTTGTCAAATATTTTTTTAGTCCTTTAGATGCTGTCGCATGATTTCGACCGCCATGCGGCAGGCCTCATCGCAGGCGACCAGCATCTTCTCTTTGCCGCGCAGTCCGCCATAGTATTCGATCTCACCAAGGGCTGCTGCCGAGGTCTCAGGATCAAGGATCCGTATAGCTTGTTCAATCGTCATATCTATTCCATCCTTAGTTTTCATACCCGGCATCCCAGTTCTTTCAGCCGTACCATCGGGCACTGCTCGCACTTGTCTACCAACGCCTCATAGTCCATCTCAAACGGAAACTTGCAATACTCATCACAGAACTCGCTTGCAAGTTTGTTCACCGTCTGCTCCCAGCAAGCCGGATGGAATACCGGACCAGAGCGCACGCCCTGTCCGCAAAACTTACACTTCGCCATTATTCCGGGAACACCTCCGTCCACGCGCTGACGAGGATATTTGCCTCGCACTGTTCATCATCAATATCCGGGAAGAACCACTTGCCGCCGCGGTAAATATACTCACCATAGCGATTAGCGCAGCCGCACAGTTTGCACAGCACCCGAGCGCCTTCCGGCGGCTTTTCCTCGAGACGCTCATGCCAAACGCTGCCGCTCTCCCGGCCGCAGATCATCTCGAACGGGTCAATACCGACCCACTCGGCCAGATCAAAAAGCACGTCGATGTCTGGCACGCTGGTCCCGAGCGGATCCGGCCCCCATATCCAAGTTGAGCTATACCGAGCGCGAAAGCCTTCCAAGTCACTAAAGTCTCGGATGTCTTTGCACGCCAGCGCAAACCGGATGTTGCGCCGAGCCGCCGCCAGCGGCGAGGCGTTAAACTTTGCAAGCTTATGCTTATGCTTCTCCTCACGCTCAGCTTTGCTCTGCTCCCGTTCAATGCGCTGCTTAACCTTGCCGCACACGCGGTCACAGTTGGCGGCAAGTGAGCACTCATGGCAGCAGCCCTCGCAGTGCCCGTCTTTGACCCATGCGGCACGCTTGTCCGCTCCGGTGCAAGGCTCTATGCCGGGCGATGCCTCCGGGCAGGTCAGCGGTGTAAAGTCAAATTCCGCCGCCTTGCGGTGCGCTTTAATCTTTTTGCTGTCCAGACTCCAATAGCGGTCCTTGTACGCGCCATGCAGTTCCCTTTGCAGATCTGCATCGCACTGGCTCAGCTCGTAGGCGGCGCTGTCGTTGATGCGGTGGCACTTAAAATCGCCTTGCCACGCCTTGGTCAGCCCGTTGTTGATAGCCTTTGCCCTGGCGATCTGGGATTCTGAAGTTTTGAGCACCTCGGCAACATAACTGCGCAGCTTGCCCGGCAGCTCAACCACGCCGCGCGCTTGTAGATCCTTGAGCGCGGCCTCAATCTCCTTTGCCGCCTGACCGGTGTACTCAGCGGTCAGACCGCCGCCGCCGCGTGCCATGGTGTTGGTCCAGTGCAGGATCAGCACCTGCAGGGACGGGTCAAGATCAGCGTCAAGCACAATGCAGGGCGCGGTCTTGCGGTCGAGCAGCGCCAGTGCGTTCCGGCGGCGGTGTCCGGCGAGCAGTAAGTACCCGCTCTCGGTCTTGCGGCGTACCACAAGCGGCTGCTGCAAGCCGATAACCTTGATGGACTCGGCCAACTCGTCAATGCCGGTCTGCGCGTAGCTGTTGTTCTCGTTTTCTTCGATTTCGGTGAGCGGAATCTGCTCCACCTGCATCTCGCCGGTGTCCGATTTGGACACCGCCTCGCCCATCAGCTTCGCAAGGTTGAATTTCTTAGCCATTACAGTCCCTCCATAATCTCTTCTACCCATGCCCGATAGTCACGGGCAGCCGCCGAAGTCGGCGACCAGCGCGTTACCGGCTGTGCGGCGTAGGTGCTCTCCGTCACCTTGTCTGTGCGGCGGATTTTTTGTGCAAACAGCGGGATCGGGCTGTGCTCACGCAGCCACTCCTCACTCTGGCGCGTTGCGTCTGCATTGTGCCAGATCGTCAGCAGACCACACACGGCACGGTAGGCAAGACCGGTGCTTCGCACGCTGGCGATTTGGTCGGCGAGCAGCCGCATACCGGACATCTCAAACGCGCCCGGTTTGATCGGCACGAAGACCATATCACTGGCAGCAATCGCCGAGATACACGGCAGGCTGAACGACGGCGGACAATCGAAGATCATCACGTCGTACGCATCATCCTCGACCAGTGCGTCCCGCAGGTCGGCGTACACGCGGACCGCCTGCTTGCGGTCAATGTCGGCGTCCAGATCAACCGAAGCGAGCTGCATATCCGCCGGAATGATGTCCAGATCACGGTAAATGGTGTGCTGAATCACGTCCTCGTAGTAGGCCGAGCCGCCGTCGAACAGGTCGGCCGTGCTGCAGGCGTCAGGTACAACGCCGATGTACTGCGAGGCGTCACCCTGCGGGTCGCTGTCCACCAGCAGCACGCGCTTGCCATAGTCGGCCGCCAGAATGCCTGCGAGGTTTACTGCGGTGACGGTCTTGCCGACGCCGCCCTTCAAATTCACTATGCTAATCGTTTTCAAGATGTTTTCGCTCCTTTTGTTATTCTGTGTATTGTTTTATCATTTTGGGCGTGATTCGCGGTCCGCCCTTGCGAATTTCTACATCGTTCTTTGCGAGTACCGCTCGCACAGTCTGCGGTGAGCGGTGCATACTCGATGCCACGAGTGCGATTGACATCTGCTTTGCATACAGTTCGCAGATTTCCTGCTCCTCTTCGTCCGTGACCGCCAAGCGCTTGGGCAGCTTGACAGGCTGCTGCACTGCCGCAGCAAGCTCTTTGTGAGCCACGCCGCGTGCGTCGCGGTCTTGTGTGTATACGGTTTCGCGGTAACAGTACGGCACGCCAAAGACTCCGGTGCCGTACACCTCAACCGTTTCGTAGATGCCCTTTGGATGCCGCCAGATGACGCGGCGTTGCTCAGTTGCCATTTTCCGCTCCCGCTATCTGCATCAGCTGCTCATAGTCTTTCTTGATTACGCCAGACCCGATCAGAGCCATGATGTACTGCATCGCCTTGTCGGCAGTCTCGTCATTCGTCGCCTTGCAAACTACGCGATACAGCGCGATCAACGCACGGTGGATGTCATCACTCAAAATCTGTCCGTCCGTGCAATCAAATTTGCATTCGGCCTGTATTCCGTTAATTTTAATCTCAATCATGCTGTTTCTCCTTCCGATTTCTCTTGATGTATCTCAGCACCGCACCGATGGCCTCTGCCCGCTCACGGTACTCCCGCCGCATTTCCGGTGAACAAACCTTACTCTGTGCGTACAGTCGGCGGCGCTCAAACCGCAGCCTTGGGATTGCTTTTCTTAATCTCATGCTGTTGCATCATCCTCCATCATGCGTAATTTGGACTGGTAAAAGCCCTGCCACTGGGCGAGGAACCGCTGCTGCGAGCCGCAGAACCAGAACGGGATAGACCCTCGGCGGCCGCCCTTGTTTTTGACGATCTCGATCACACGCAAGCGGCCTGCTTCCAGATCGGCGGCTTCCTCGTCACTCTCTACGTCCTTCTCGCTGGGGTAGTCGAGCAGCATGACCACATCGGCGTCCTGCTCGATCTGGCCGGAGCCGCGCAAGGCTGCCATGCCCTCGCCGCCTCGGCTGAGCTGGCTGAGCGCGATCACGCACACGCCGCTTTTGGCAAGCCGCTGCAATGCGGTCGTAACCTCGGTGATGGTTTCGTACTCCTTGCCGATGTGTTTCGGATCACTCGACCGGACAAGCTGCAGATAGTCCACCACGATGATGTCCGACTTGTTTCGGCAGGTCACGGCGCGAATCTCATCGACCGTAACGCCGGTGGCCTCGTAAAAATGGAAATTCCGGTCGGCCAGTTTGCGCTTGGCCTCGACCAGTGTGACCGTCTCGGCCTCCTCCAGATTTCCGGACTGGATGTGTGCCAGGTCAACACCGGCCTGCGCCGCCATGATGCGGTCCTCGACCGTCTCGCTGTCGGTTTCGAGTGAGAAAAACGTGACGTTGTGCTTCTCGGCCATATGTAACGCCACCTGCAAGGCAAATGCGGTCTTGCCTGCACTCGGTCGAGCACCGACCACGACATAGTGCTTGGGGTTGACCTTGACGTAGCGGTTCAGTTCGTCAAATCCCCAGTCGAGGTACTGCCGCTCCGTGCCCATGCGGCCGTAAAAGTCGGTCAGCAGATCGGTCATTGTGCTGCTGCGCTGGTCGTTGTCGTCCGCGACCACGTTGTTCATGCACTCGATCTTGCCGATGAGTTCTTCCATCGGCAGCCCGGCAAAGTTGCCGTCCAGCGCTTCGCGGAACAGCTTTTGCAGGCGGTACCGGCGGGACAGCTCGAGCAGCTTGTCCACATACGCGCCGCAGTACCGCGCCGACGGCGTGATCTGCTCCAGCTCCTTGAGCCATGTTGCAAACTCAGAGCCGCAGGCCGCCTTGACGGTCAGCGGGTCGATCACATCGCCGCGGCCGTACATCGCCCGGCAGGTCTCGAAAATCTGCCGCGAGATGCCGGTGACGAAATCCTCGGGCCGCACCCGCGTGAACACCAGCGAGGCGTTTAGTTCGGCGTCCGCGATCAGTGTGCCAAGCACGCTGTTTTCGGCCTCGTTGTACAGGTCCATCATTTCAGCCATTTGCGTCCGCCTCCCTTCTCGGGCGGCTTAGCTGCCGCCGGATTATCGTACTTGCCCTCAAGCACCTTGACCAGATTGCTCTCGTTGAGCAGCCAGTCAAAATCGGCTTTCCAGTGGCGGTCGTTCAAGCCGGTGCAGAAGCTGCTCGCCTGCGCCTTACGGAACACCTCGTCGAGTTGCTCCGGCGTGTAGCCCTTGTCGTAGATCAGGCGCACCGCTCGGCGGCGCTTGTCCGTCAGACGGACGACCTTCGGCAGGTTGGTGCAGATGGCGTTATAGCGATCAACGACCTGCTGGGCTTTGCTTATTTTCGTCTTATTTGACTCTTCTTCTATTTGTGTATTATTTTGTTCCTTAATGATTTCACCGTTCGGTGAAATATCATTTCCGTTATCGGGTAAATCCATTTCACCGTTTGGTGAAATGGATTTCACGGTTTGGTGAATGGGTAAACGGCTCTCGTCAATGGCGTAAAAAGTCGTCCGGTCATAGGAATTTTTAGAGTAATGACCGGTCAGCAGAACGCCGGCTTTTTTGAGGTCGCGGATGATGCGCTCAATCTGCCGACGAGTCCAGAACGGGAACAGTCGTTCCAGTGCGGACAGGCTGTTGTATGTCCAATAGCGGCCCTCGTAGAAGTGCCTCTCATTGGCGGCATTTTTTGCAATCCAGTATTGCATATGAGAGATAAAGGTCGCGCAATCCGTCCCGAATTTTTCTGCAACATCACCGTCAAAGTGATAGGTCATGTGTCCACCTTCCCCTCCTTTCGCCTCTCGTTCAGCATGATACTTGCCTTGTACATGTCGATGTTCTGGCGCAAGTGATGATACAGACCGACCATCACCAGAAATTCAGCCAGTTCTCCCGGTCGGCTGCTCTTCTTCTCTGCCAGCTCCGCGATTTCCGCCCATATCTCGTCAGGGATAGGCAGCCGCACGTTTACTTCATGCATTGCGTACCCCTCCCATCAACAGAGCCAGACCGACCACACCGGCCAGCACCGTACCCCACAGCGGCAGCGTGCCGTTGTCCGTCAGCCCGGCCGTGAGCAGCAGCAGAGTAAAGCCGATGCCGACCATGCGCGGGCGCACGCCCTGGCAGCCGCCATCGAGCACCTCAAAATCCGGTGCTTGACGCTTAACCGCTGCCGTGGTATAATTATAGATACAAGATGTTTTTGTTTTTGCGCTTGCTACGGTTGCCGCCGTGCAGGCGCTTTTTCTTTGTCCATTTTTCAATTTTCTCGCTCCTTTGCCGTTTCGCCGCTGATCAAAGCCATCTCTGCCAGATAGGCCCGCCGCAGCATACGCTGCACAATGGCGTTATATCGCGCTGATTCATCATCGTCGATTTTGCGGTCGAGTGCGATCATCGCCAGATCGTGCGCGTCGGCACGCTCCTGCTCGTAGTCCTCGCTCTCCAAACCGACCTCCAAGGCCAGCTGCTGCAGCTCGACATTGCTTTCCGGCCGCCGCCACAGTGTACCCAGCGGACACCGGTTGCAGTAATAGCCGCGCAGCCACGGCGCACGATACGCCTCTGCCATCTCAGCCACGCGCACCGGCGTAGGTGTCCGGTCCTCCTGCTCGATGGCCTGCAGATTCCGCACCGACCAGCCAAGCATCTCGGCTGCTTTTTCCTGCGTCAAACCCGCACCTTCGCGGGCACTTTGGTAGATATTCTGGTATCTTTCCATCGTTGTCCTCGCTTTCTTCCTTGTGATAAAATTATCACAGAATGTAACCGATACGCTGTTGCCGCAGCGCTTCTGTGTCGGCCTGCTCCTTGGCTTTTTCAAAGCGCAGGACTTCATCCTGGCGGACCTTCCAGCCGGCAATTTTCACCGCTGACAGCTGACCGCTCCGGAGCAAGGTGCGAACGTATGACGGAGAGCACATCCAGCGCTCGGCAAGCTGATCGACAGTCATATACTTGTTCGATGCCATTTAGACTACCTCCTTCTCCCCTTTGTACAGATCGTCCAGCGTGCAGCCGAGATAGATTGCGATTTCCGGCAGCAGTCGGGACGGAGGGTACAATCCTTCGCTTTCCCACTTGACGATTGCGGTCTGGCCAACACCAAAATGTGCCGCCATATCTACCTGTCGCAGACCCTTCGCCTGTCGCAGTTCTTTGATTCTTCGCATTGTGTCACCTCCTCTGGTGTTTTCTTCTTTCCCGTGATAGAATTTAGGGGAAAGGAAGTGTTATTATGTTCCCCTCGCGTACAGAACTGTTAAACCGTATCTACAATCACACGCTCAAGACCGGTGACCCCTTATTCCTATCTTTAGATGATGAAACCTCTCCGGAATATCGTCTTACCGACCAAATCCAGAAAGACATAGACTATCTCACTGATAACGGCTATGTAAAAGATGAATACGATATCATCGGCTCTGCACGTCTGGTATTGACGGAAAAAGGTGAGCAGTTTGTTGAAAATGAGCGTGCGCCACAGAAAAAATCTGAAACACAATCGCCTGTTTTCAACTTTAACGCACCTGTCACCGGCAATGCTGTGATTGGTACGCAAGAGAATGTTACTCAGAATGTTAGTTGTTCTCTGCCTGAACTCGAAACTCTTTTTTCTCAGCGTCCGAACGAAGAACAGGAACAACTGAACGAAATTCTTGACCTGCTCCGCAATTTGCAAAAGGACGAGCCATCATTACCCAAACATACGTGCGGAAAAATCATGGATTTCCTGAGCAAGCACATCGAACTCAAGATCCCGATCGCGCTCACTTTGTTCCAGCACTTTATCGGCTGATCGCTTTTTGTAGTCCTCCGCAACGCTAACTACACACTCCAGCATTATCCAAGCGGCTTCAAACTTCTGACGAAGTTTTTCGTTTTCCCTTTCCAACTCGGCGATTCGCTCGGTTTCGTTCATCCTCCCTTACCTCCCTCTGGTGTTTGTTCCTTTCCCGTGATAGAATTTAAGGGAAAGGAAGTGTTAAAATGATAAATTTTATATGTGACCTATTTACAAAAGAAAATATTACTTTTGTGATCGCCGTTGCAGGCTTTGCAATTTCTCTTTTCAACCTCGCACATCGTAGAAAATCCATCATCGCTCGTGTTCTAAAACTTCGTTGTAACGACGAAATTCTTTATTCTTATATCGCATTTGAGAATCATTCCGAGCTTCCCATTGCCATCACTCGCATCGCGTTAGAAATTGATGGAAACTTTTATGATGCAACGCCTATTCCCAAACGCATCATCACGCGAACACGGCGAATTGGTAAAGAAATTATTAGTCGACATGAGGAATACTCTACCGCAATTCCTATGCAGCTTCCATCTTTAGGTGCTACAACTTTTCTGGTCGTTTTTGAGCATCTTCCAACTTATCCAGTAGCTGATCCCACTCAGGTGACGCTTCTAATTGGCACCAACCGCGGTAAGGCATTGAAAATGTCACTTGAACTTCCACCGGCGTGGGCCGACCCCAATACAACTCCGTGATTTCCATTTCAGCACCGCTCATCATATCACCTCCATATATCACTCTTTGCGATTATTACTATATATCACTATATGCGATATGTCAATAGATTTTGAAAAATTTTCTCGCTTGTTGCGATATAATATTTAATTATATTACTTTTAGTGATATGATGGCATCGAGGTGAATTGTATGATACGCATCAGAGAATTGCGAAAAGAGAAAAAATTATCGCAAAAAGATTTAGCAACGCAATTCCATGTTGCTCAAAATACAATTTCAGGCTGGGAAAAAGGCATACGTGATCCCGATACGGATACGGTCGCTGCTTTAGCCGCATTTTTTGATGTATCAACGGACTACCTTCTCGGCAATACAGACATAAGAAAACCTGCCAGCCGTCCGACTGTAGACGATGACGACATCAAATTCGCGCTTTTCGGCACGACCGACATAGACGATGCAACATTAGATGATATCAAGGCATACGCACGTTTCAAGCGTGAGCAATATAACAAAAGGTAACTTTATGGATCGCAGAACGAGCTTATTTCTATGCGCATGGAGAAACCACATTGACGTGGACTATTTTCCGATGCAAACGGCTGAGGCTTTCTCGGTTCCGATCGGCGGCACTTGCGCCATCGCCTTGGATCCGACCAAGATCCGATCCGAAGCGGACGAGGCGGTCAAGCTGTCGCACGAACTCGGCCATTGTGTCTACGGTGGTTTTTACAACAAATACACGCCGTTTGATGTCCGCGCCCAGCACGAGAACAAGGCAAACGCTTGGGCGGTGTACCGGCTTATCCCTTGGGGTAAACTCAAGCAAGCCGTCAAAAACGGCATCACCGAAGTGTGGGACTTGGCCGAGTATTTTGACGTGACCGAGGATTTCATGCGTTGGGCGCTCTCCTACTACACAGAGCGCAAAAATTATAAATTTGAGTAAAAAATAAAGGTGTCCAAATTGAACACCTTGCTAAAGGGGTTTAGGCTATGGGATTCAGATTTCGCAAATCTTTCAAAATCGCGCCGGGCGTGCGCGTGAACGTCGGTAAAAAGTCCATCGGTATCTCTGCCGGCGTCAAGGGTGCCCGCGTGTCGGTCAATAGTAGCGGCCGCAAAACTACGACCGTTGGCCTGCCTGGCACCAGCTTGTCGTACAGCAAAACCGAGAAGATCGGCGGCAGAAAAACCACCACTCGCTCTGCCTCGTCCAATAACGCGCAGCCCATCAGACCTGACCTACCGCCTGCACAGCCCTTGGAAGAAAAGAAGAAAAAAGGCTGCTGCGGCTGTGCCGTATATGCTTTTATCGCATTGCTGATTATCGGTGCACTTGGCAGCTGCATCGGCGGCACGGAAGATAAAGACAAGCAGACCGATACGGCTAACGATAGCACACAGGCCGCAGTCATTACACAGCTGACATTGACCGGTGACCCTATTGCCGAGATCGACCTCGGCAGCAGCCAGACCCTGACCTATACCGTTGATCCGTCCGACTTTGCGATGACCGCTGACGCAGTATATGCCACCACCTCAGACAGCGAGGTGCTTGCTGTATCGGCGGAATGTCTCAGCGATCCGGCACGCGTAGAGGTGACACTTACTGGCAAGGCCGCAGGCACCGCAGACTATACTGTGCGTGCAGCCGACAGCGATGTGCAACAGACCGGACAAGTTACTGTCCATGATCGAGCAGCCGAGCAGGCCGCCGCCGAAGCTGAGGCTAAGGCCAAGGCCGAACAGGAGGCAGCTGAAAAGGCAGCCGCTGAGAAGGCTGCGCAAGAACAGGCAGCCGCAGCAGCTCAGCAAGCAGCACAGGAACAGGCAGCCGCTCAGCAGAGCGAGACTGTTTATGTCACTCCAAGCGGCAAGCGTTGGCACCGATCCGCAAGCTGTGCCGGCAAGAATGCCCGTGCAGTCACTATGGATCAAGTGGGTAGCCGCACACCCTGCAAAAAGTGCGCATCTTAGAAAACAATACAGCAGACCTCTCCCCTTGGGGTCTGCTATATTTTCAACTGTACATTCGAACAAATGTTCTATTTCGGAGGTTTTTATGGCTAACAAGTACAAATACTCACGCACCATTGTCATCGGCCACAAGGACGATGGCACACCGATCCGCAAGTACATCCAGGACAACAACAAGGCAAGATTTGAAGCCAAGGTACGCGCCGTGCAAATGCTGGTCGCACGCGGCGGCACGCCCGGCAAGGTTACTGTCGAGCAGTGGGCGTGGCAGTGGTATCACACATACAAAGAGCCGCACGTTGGAGAGAGCCAGCGCAACAATTACGAGGAACACTTGCGGCTGCGCATCTGTCCGGCGATTGGTTTTCTGGCGCTGGATAACGTGAAGCCGTTCCAACTGCAGGAAATGATGAACAACGCAAGGACCAGTAAAGGCAAGCCGCTCGGCGCAAGTACCGCCGCTAAACTCCATTACATCACGCACGCGATCTTTGAGCAGGCGGAGATCAACGGCCTGATTGCCTCCTCCCCATTCCGACGTATCGAAACCGTGGGCGAGGATGAGAAAAGCCGCCGGGCGCTGACCCGCGCCGAGGAGCAGATCGTGCGCGAAGTCGCAAAGCGTCACTATGCCGGACCGTGGGTACTGCTCATGCTTGACTGCGGCCTGCGCCGCGGCGAAACCGTGCCGATCGGTGCCCGCGATGTCAAGGACGGCCTGCTGTGTATCTCGCAGTCCGTCGAATATAAGACAAAATCGAACCAGCCGACTTTGAAGTCTACGAAAACCGCAGCCGGAGCACGCTATGTTCCCATCCCTGACGAGCTGCAAAAACAGCTGGACATGAAATCGCGGTATTTCTTTCACATCGAGAATGGTCGTATGCTGTCCATGACAAAAATGCGCCGTATGTGGCACAGCTTCCAGCGGGCCTGCGACATTGCAGCCGGTGCCGAGCTGTACCGCAACGCCGTCGTCAAGCACGCCTTTGATCCGGCTATCACGCCGCACTATCTCCGGCACACTTACTGCACCAACCTGCGCCGTCAGGGCGTGGATCTGAAAAACGCTCAGTACCTCATGGGGCACGCAGACATCAGCACAACCGCCAACATTTACAGCCACGTCACCGAGGAAGATGTGCGGGAATTGAAGGTTTGATTTCCTACACGTTTCCTACATCACTTTTCTTTTTGTTGGTTTTCTGTGCTGTATATGCTGTGAAATGCACATTCTGCTTTTTCCGTTTTCCAGAACATTTTCCACAGCAAACACTTAAAAGTCTTTAGAATAGCAAAAATCCCGTCATTTCTGACGGGATTTGAATTGGTGGACATTAACGGGTTCGAACCGCTGACCTTCCGCACGTCAAGCGGATGCTCTTCCAGCTGAGCTAAATGTCCAAATCAGGGATGGCGGCTGCCATCCCTGTTGGCTGCAAATTTTTACTTGGTCTTGCTGCGGCCCAGATACTCACCGGTACGGGTGTCGATCTGGATGCGCTCACCCTGCTCGATAAAGATCGGAACCTTAACAACAGCACCGGTCTCAACGGTAGCGGGCTTGAGTACGTTAGTAGCCGTGTTGCCCTTAACGCCCGGCTCGGTCTCAGTGATCTCGAGCTCAACGAACAGCGGCGGCTCAACTGCGAAAACGCTGCCCTTGTAGGAAAGAACCTTAACGTTCTCGTTCTCCTTCACGAAGCGGAAGTCGTCGCCCAGAGTATCCTTGCTGATCGGGATCTGCTCGTAGGTCTCGTTGTCCATGAAGTAGTACAGGTCACCTTCATTGTACAGATACTGCATCTCGCGGCGCTCTACGAAAGCCTCCTCGAACTTAGCAGTCGGGTTGAAGGAGGTCTCAGTAACCGCACCGGTTACGACGTTCTTCATCTTGACACGAACAAAAGCAGCGCCCTTGCCCGGCTTTACATGCTGGAACTCAATAACCTGCTGTACCTGACCGTCCATTTCAAAAGTTACGCCGTTACGAAATTCACCTGCGGTCATAATCGCTATGCCTCCAAATAATAGTATTTTTTACATCATTAAGCATCATTCGACTGTTCATACAAAACAGTGCTTGTATATAATACCCTATTTTCGCGTATTTTGCAAGAGGGTAACGCATATTTTCTTGAAAATTTTTATCGCGGGTTGAACCTGGCACTTTCCTGCACCGGTTGACCTGGGCACACGAACTGCCGCAGGCGGGTTCGCCCTGACGGTACGGCTCCTTTTCCTGCACCGGCGGACCGGGGTGCTCGAACTGCGTCAGCGGGTTCGCCCTAACGGGGCGGCTCCTTTTCTGCACCTGCTGAGCGGGGTGCTCGAACTGCGTTAGCGTGTTCGCCCTAACGGGGCGGCTCCTTTTCTGCACCGATTCAGCGGGGCACTCGAACTGCCGCAGGCGGGTTCACCCTTTCCGGGCAGGAAGTTTTTCGCTGAACCTCAGCGGGAGATTCGCCGCCGCTGCGGCGGGAGCGTCGCGG